>Ga0163180_10001971_pt1 | contig 11553 bp, 8 predicted proteins | sample AtlANTMetagenome_2_FD_109647 | JGI IMG/M metagenome (GOLD analysis project Ga0163180, IMG submission 109647) | Marine eukaryotic phytoplankton communities from the Atlantic Ocean - Atlantic ANT 4 Metagenome | ecosystem: Environmental > Aquatic > Marine > Oceanic | place: North Atlantic Ocean...
AGTCTCGTAAAATATACAAGGCTATTAAAACTATCGATGAGTATACAGGAAGGTTATTGTTAAGAGAACAGTAAACCTTATAAGATGAATATAACACCGCTAGAAAAAAAGCGTCTTCAAAACATTAACTTCATAATGGAGGATATTCACGACTCAGTTAATCAGATTTATGAAACATTGGTAGACCAAGAGTATGATGATACTCGGAAGTCTATACTGACTCTTAATAGTAAATTAAAGACTATTAATGAATCAATAAACGATGAGATATAAAGATTTTAGACCACGATTAAAAGGAGATAAAAAAATTGCATACGATAACCTAACTAAAAACGAGAGAAGAATCTTAGTAGTGGGAGACCTCCATGCACCATTTGAACTTGACGGATACTTGGAGTTCTGTCAAGAAACTTACGCAAAGTATTTATGTAATCAAGTAATATTCATTGGGGATATTATAGATAACCATTACAGTTCTTATCACGAGACTTCCTCTGACGCACTCGGAGGAGCTGATGAACTGGAGTATGCGATACGCACAGTAGAAGATTGGAACAGCGCTTTTCCAAAAGCTGATGTGATTATAGGAAACCATGACAGAATGGTAATGCGTAAAGCTCAGACCTCAGCCATACCAACTATGTGGATTAAGTCTTACAACGAGGTGCTGGGAACTAAATGGAACTGGGTCGAAAGGATAGTGTATGATAACGTACAGTACATACACGGAGAGGGTGGAACGGCTAGAACAAAAGCCAAGAACGATATGATGTCTACTGTACAAGGACACATACACACGCAAGCTTACATCGAATGGATGGTAGGTAGGAACTTTAGAGTCTTTGGTATGCAGGTAGGGTGTGGTATAGATACTACATCATACGCAGCTGCTTACGCTAAGCATTTTAAAAAACAAGCTATTGGTTGTGGTGTAGTTTTGGGTGGGCACACAGCTATTAATTGTCTAATGAATCTGTAATGAAAAATCCTAAACTAAATTTTGTGGTAGTGATTGTAATAAATAGTTTTTTATTATACTTACTACTTACATTCCTTTTCTGATTTTACGCCTACGTCTGCGCTGACTAATCTTTGTTTTAGATTTAGAGCGAGAGTTTAAACGAGCTGGTAAACGGCCCGGAGGTGTCTCATCTTCCCACTGCTTAGCCATCTCTGGCTTGTTAGCGTACATCCATTTTCTTTGTGCTTGACTTTTGAAAGGCATAATTATTTAACGCTGTCTTTAATTCTTTTTAAATTGTAATTTATAATTGAACCAACTTCTGCTGGTAAAGCTCCTGATATATATAAAGGCCACAACACGGCAGTTACTTGAGCTAACTCAAAGTGGTCATCATCTAGCTCTTTTCCATTGTAAGTTCCAGACAGCATAGTTTTTATAATGTCAAATGGTTGAGTCAATGACTTCTCTATAACAATACTACCCAAACCTAAATCTTCTAACAATGTTTCACTACTAGTATAAAATTCAAATGGATTTTCGTCGTCTGATATAGAAGCAATAAGAGCGTTTAAACCTCTTCTTACTCCATCATCAAGAGGTGGTAGTGGACTCAATACATCAGCTGCAATATTTCCAAGTCTACCTTTTAACCTATTTGCTGTTTGCTGTTCAAGTTTTTCAGGGTCTTCCTCTGGTGCTCCTAGCATATTTGAGAGAGCTGCTGTACCCATTGTAAGACCTAACCCAATAGCATTAAAAACAGCAGTTTCTACAGCCAGTCCTCCAAGTGAACGAGCAGCTGTCAACCTGTCTTGTGTTTCAGAATTTTTATTAGTCATAGTATTTAAATCAGAATACATTCTACTTTTCTGATTTAATAAAAAGTTAGAGAATGGAAGGAAAAATTTTGTAAGTATTCTAGTTGTTTGGTCGTCACTTCTAAACCACGCTCCTTGTAAATCTCTTTGTGAAACGTTTTGTTGTCTATCTACTTGTTGCTGAGCATAGTTTCCAGCCTCAGTATCTACTTCATGGTTAGCCCAATCGAACCCTTCGGCAAAAACATCAACACCTTTTCTTTTCATTTCTCTTCCATAATAAGCTACCCACGATGCGTTGGCCGCTATCTTATCTGGATTTATAAGCATTTGTTTTAACCACCAGTTTTGTAATTTGTCTAGTTCGCCTACCATCTTACCGCTTTTACTTCTTGCTTGCTTTTCTAATTTAGCATTATATGAATCAAGCAATGCCTCTGCTTCAATACCCCTGTTAGCTATATCGTATGGAAGCTTTGTTATCCATTCTCTTAAAGCTTTATTAGAAGTAAATTGTCTGACCGCATCAAAAGTATTTCGACCTCCAGCATTAACAGCGGTGTTTGAAAGCGGAACTAACTGCTTTGGATACTGACCAACACTACCTAATGTTCTTGATACACCAAGTGTTATTAATCTATTTAATTTTCTTGCATCACGTCTTGATTGTTCTGATACATATTTGTTCCCTCTTTTATCATTAACATATTCTTTTATTCTATTTAAAAAAGATTCCCTTACAGCTTTATCAGGAATGATTTGTCTAAACGCATCTGAATCGGTGTAACCTTTTAATTGCTGTATACCTTCAGCAGTATCCATGTCAATTAAAGCTTTTCTAATTTTAAATATTTGTTGCGAATCAAAATCTAAATTTACGTAACGTTTTTTACCAGTTTGTTTTAAACTTTGAAGTCTTTGATTCTTTTCAAGAACTCCTGTTTTTTTATCATATATTTTTCTTTTATTAAGATTAGGATTATCAAATATTGGGGAATCTAAATCAGGAGCATCAATACCTTCTAATAAACTATACGTATCAGATACATAATTAGGGTCGCTATCTAAAGCAACATTATATAAATCTAAAGCATGGTTTTTCAAATCAGGATATATTTCAGACCATTCATTAATTATAAAGTCAACAGCTTCTACATTTACTCCATCTACTTTATCTTTAACATCTTGAATTGTCACCGCTTCTTTTAAAATCCTATCGTAAACTTTTTCGTAATCCTCTCCCTTTTGTTGCTCAATAGGGCTTCCGTTTTTTAAAGCTTCAAATGATTCTACTACTAAATCTTTTCTTCTTTGAAACTCTTCTTGTTGTTCAGCTGGTGTACCTTCAATAGTTCTGTTTATAAAACCATACATTCCTCTTTCGGTTACATTTTCAGGTGAATAAAAATCTTCACCGTTTGCTTTTTTATTATAAAATTTAGAGTGATACAAATCACCGATAGCTGTTGCTACTCTTTCCCCGTTAGCAGAACCATTTATAACTTTTTGTAGACCACTATTTTCAAAGAATGTACGTGAGTCTCGTTGGTTACCAAACATAAACTCAGACATTATAGGAAGTGAAGCAATGTTTTTACCCCAGTATAAACCTGTAGATGTGCCAAGCATTTTGTCTACGACATTTTTAATTTCACTTGACCTTAAATTATTTGAGTTATCTAATATTGCAAATTCACCCCCTTTGTATTTTGATGTGGTAGCTAGCATCCCGCCAGACTCACCATTAACTGCAAAGTTTACTATAGCGTCAATTGCTTTGACTTTATCAGGCGTAGATAATTTAGTAACATCTATCTCCATAAAATCTTTTACAATTCTTTTTTGTCGTGGTGTTAGATTTATCTTCTGTCCGCTTTCTGAGAAAGTATCAACACCAGTTTCTAATTGGTTTTGTATTATAGTTTTATAAGTTTTAAATGCGTTGTCAGCTGCTGTATTTATTATTTGTTCTTTGCCTGTAATCTGACTTATTTCATTAGTTATAAATTCATCGGGACTTCTAACCTCCTCATTGTAAGCGTTTCTTAAAACCTCGTTTACTTCATTCATTGACAACTCTTCAGCTGATACCCCAGTCAATTCTTGAAAAGCATCTTGTTTAAGCTGTGCAACTTTTATTTTTTCAGATTCTAATTCTTTCTGTGTATACTCTGTTATATCATTAAGAACAAATGGAGCAGATACATCAGCGCCTTTCTTAGTCAATCTCGTAGGCTTTAACCCTTCTGTTATTTGATTTGCCTTATCTACATACTCTTTTAAATCTGATACCTCTAATGGATTTATATCTAAAAATTCTTCAGCTGCAATAACAAGGTTAGCGTCTAGTCTTTTTCTTCCCTTTCTAATTTGTCCTTTTATTTTTTTAACTAGACTGTTTCCTTCTTTATATAAGTCTTTTCTTTCTTGTGTATCAAAAGTTTTAATTACATCCTCAAGTTTGTTTCTAACTTTTCCTGCATTATCAAATGTAGATTTTTGTATACCTGTTTTTAATCTAGCAATTGTTCTTTTTGACACATCAGTGTTTTGTGATAGCTTATCTACTAAGTCAAGAAAAGCTTTCTTTCTTGCCTCTGAGGTATTTAATGGTTTAGCTATACTTTTAAATATAGTTTCCTTTTGTTCTATAATGTTTTCACGGTTAGTATTTTCTATGACTTCAGTAATTTGATTATCAATAGCCACACTAACTTCATCACCCCTCACCTCTTCGGTTACTTCTGCTGAAGTTACATCAGGCTTTCTTTGCTCCTCAGTTATATTTAGCTTTTCTTTTATCTCTTCTGACTTTGAAGGAACTTCTTCTGTCACTTCATCTAAATTTATTTTTATGGATTCTTCAGTATCTAACCCATACAATGATGTTAACTCTTTATCAATTTCTTCTAACCTTAACTGAGAACCTTTATCTCTATTGCCAAATAATTTTTTAGACTCTATTTCAAGTTCAATAACTTTTTCTCTAATGTTTGCTGGTAAATTTGGCAGAGTTGCTTGTCCTTCTAATATAACTTGCTCTCGTATTTTTAAATCATCTTTTCTTTTTTTAGCAAGCTCTAACAATTCTGGGTCATTTTCAATTTTTATTTTTGCTCTTGCAAAGTCTTCATCAGTATAATTATTTATAGCTTCTTCAATTTTTTCTCTACTTACAATACCGTCATTAATATTATACTGAGGTTGTCCAAGTAATTGTCCATAAGCAAATGAAAAAGGTGCTGTGGCTGTTCCTGCTACTCCTTCAAACCCTATTTCTCTTACATCAAGCTCTTGACCCGCTACAACTCTCGCTGCTGTTTCTCCAAGAGAACCACCTACGCTTTCTATTCCTCCAGCAGCCGCTAATCTTTTTGCTTCTTGCCCCGCTCTTTGTAATCTTGTTGCTCCTTTTGCCGCAGAACCCATACTTTTAACTGCTTTACCAGCTATACCTGAAGTATATCTATCTATAATACCAATTGTCAAACCTCTTCCCGCAGCCTTTCCTCTTATTCTAGTCATAGCTTCAGGGTCATTTATAACTTCCATGACAGCTTCCTCGGTAAATTCTTTGCCATTCTTAGAAACTTCTTCCTGTAAAAACTCTCCAAAAGATAATGCTGTTTCTAGTGTCCCTCCGGATGCCCCTAATGCAAATGGTAAACTAGAAATAAAACCTCCAATAGCACCGGGTATAGCACCAACACCTCCTGCCGCAGCACCCGCTGTAGCACCTGCCCCTGTTCCTGTTGCTATTGCTCCTCCAGCAGCCGCTAATGAAGCTGGATTCATCATGGCTGTAACTGAACTTACAAATAATTGTGGTATAATTTGCCCTCTATTCTGAAGCAATGCTTTAATAAAACCAAATACACCTCCGCCTGCCTCTTCAAAGTCAGCATTAAACTTTCTCATTTCGTCAGACTCTGGAGAATCAGCTAAAGCGTTCTGAGCTTCTATAAAAGCTTGTACATTTTCTGAGGTGACGTTAGTTCCTTTTCCAAATATTTTAAGAGCATCATCAACTGCTTGACCTTGCTTGACTCCTTGCTCAGCAGCTCTGTATATATCTCCGAAAAAATCTGTAACAAAATTTTTACCTAAAGTTCTCTCAATAGCTGTGTCTTCTTCTCTTGAAATAATTTCACCAGTGGGTAAAGGCCTAAAAGTTTGAGGTTGCTCCAACAAACCATCTTCCGATTCTGAAACCAATTCTGGTTGGGAATCGCCTTTTTTTTTTACTGAGAATTTTTCTTGAAAAACTTCTATATCTTGAGTAAACAAACCATCTCTATTTACGACATCATAAACTTTTTCAACATAAACTGGGTCATTAAATTGCACTTGAAAATCCTCGAATGATTTTGTATAATATCCGTCTCTAATTAAAACGTCGTACAATTTTTTTAATTCATTCATACTACTAATCTAATTCTCCAGAGCCTACTACATCTATTGAGCCATCCTGATTTACGTCAATTACTCTAGTATATAATTTATCTAATGTTTCTTCAGGTAAAATCATTAATTGTTTTAGTATTTCATCAAAGATTCCCATTCCGCTTTTTCCGGCTAAATCTATAGTGACTGTTCTTGTTCCTCCATCTTCTTTAGGAACTTTTATTTTAACGCTTTGTTTTAAAAACTTAGCTGAATCTGCTGAAATCCCCATCGATGAAAGAAGATTGTTTAAAGTTTTGGCTACTTGATTATCTTTGTCGGTAAAAGAAAACATTTCACCAACAAACACTGCAGCTTCAATTGGAGCAGCTAATTGATTAGTTAAATATTCTTGTATCTTAGGTAACTTTTTCTTAAAGTCTTCTGATGTTGTCACTTCTTCACTTTCAGTACGAGCTTCTATATACTTTTGGTCTGCTTTACTTTTTTCTATTGATTGTTTTAATTCTTCTAATTTAGTGTCAGTAACTTCTTTAGTTAAATATTTAGCAGCACTCACACTTTTAGTGGCTCTACCTTTTACTTGTTCTACAATATAGTTTTCCGCTTCTTGTCTCTGTGCGTCACTTACTAAAGGAGTATCATTGTTATCTACATATAAAACTGAACTATCTTCTTGAAGTTTAGATATATAAGCATCTCTTTCATCTTTAGTTTCCAGTTCATAATAATCTGTAGGTAAAGCTTGTATTCTGTATCCAGTTTTATCTCTCATTAAAATATCAAACACATGTGTGTTTTGTTGAACTGCAGACTTAGCTCTTTGTCTTATTATGCTTTCATCAAATTCAATAGTAACTTCACCAGTTTCTTCATTAGTAACTTGTTTTAAGAATTGACCTTTTTGTTTACCACCAAACTGGTCTTCAAACTCAACTGCTGGAGTCTCAAGAATTGAATTAATTTCACCCTCTGTATCGAAAGCGGTTTGTTGATTCACGCTTCTTCTTAAGAACTGTGACATATCTACTACCTCTTTTTCCCCGTCCTCATCTAGTACAAAGAAAGTGGTCTCGCCACTTACTGGGTCAATCATAGAAGATATACCCTCAAGGTTAAAGAGTCTTTGATTCTTTTGGTTTTGCCAGTTTGTCAATGCAGCTCCATTACCTGCAGCAAGCTCTGCCATAGTATCATACCCTTCAACATAAGCTTTAGCTCCTGCCATCATACCAGTCGCTCCACTTGAAACTGTACCTCTAAATGTAGTGAACTCTTGCTCAGTTATATCACCCCTCTTGAGCTGATTCATTTTATCGAGCATAGCTTTAGATATCAATGTTGTGTATTCTCCCATGAACTTCTGATACCTAGTATCTCCACCCATAGGTCTCTCCATTAACATCTTAGTGAACTCCTTTTGGTCTTCGGCTATCTTATCTCTTCTACCCTGCCTGTCTTTTTCAATACCTTTTAAAGCATCTGTAGCATCTTTTGTGATTTGCCCCCAATCTATCTGAGTAGGCTTATCGTCTCTTATATATCCAAAACCAACTGCCATACCCTATCTAGTTCCTGTTATCATTCTTTTTTTTCTTTTTGGCTCTGGAAATATTGAAGTGTAATCTATTCCTTTTTTTCTAAAAAAGCTTTTCCTGCTGCATCACCATCTCTATTAGCAATTCTCTGAGCTCTTCTTCCAAGCCTACCTTCTCTACCTTCAGCAGTGTCAGCATATAATCTTCTGTTTTCCATAGCACCTAAACCAACATCTACTAACCCTTCTACTCCTGCTTGCATAGACGCAGCACGAGCCGCTCTTGCATCTGCTGCTCTCATTTGTTGTCCTTGAGCTTCTCCTAAATCCAATCCTACTCTTTGTTGTTGTAGTCTTGCATCTTCTTCTGCTTTTAATAAATCTAAATCAGCCATTTCTTGAGCCATATCTGCACGTACTTGAGCCTGAGCTGCTTGTTGACCTTGAACAACTCTACCTGCTGTAGCAGCTGCACCCCTTGGGTCGCCCTCTACACCCGCCTGAAGTGCTGATGCACCTTGTTGAAGTAAAGCTTCTCTTTCAAGTTCATAAGGTTCTTTCGCTATAGATAAACCACTTAACATGTTTACCTCTAATTTTTTCTTTGCTTCTGCTAATGCTTTGGCTGCTGCTTTGTTTGCGTCACGCTCAGCTTGAGCTTGCTTACCTGCCTGAATAAAGCTAAAGGCTGAACCAGCTGCTGACATTCCCAATGCTGCGATAGTTGTAAATGCTGCCATATTATATTTTTTTTATCATTTCGTGTGTGTAAGAATCTCCCTTTATATATCCTAATTCTTCGTATGTTTTACTTAAACCTTCATGTCTTAAAAGCGCATATATATAATTGCTTCCGTTTTCCTGACAGATGTTTGTTAGAACAGCTATCAAAAACTTAACCGCCTCGTGCCTTAACTGGGTGTCCTCTATTTTTTTGTCAGATATAATCCAGTCTACCCACGAAACTTTTGAGTTGGTCATGTACATAAACCCAGCACAAATAGGCTTTTCGTTATGTGTGACCATCAATCCTCCTACTCCATCATTCGGTAAAAAATCTTTAGGCGGCGGTTGCCAATCCCAATCTTTCCACCATCCTACCAATACATCATCATAGTCAGAAGGACTTAATTCAATTATATTAAAATCCATTCTATGCAAAGATACTAATTTTACGGATAGCTTTTCATTACATCGCTCTCTACGGCAAACAGTTCCGTCTTATTAGTGTTAAAGTTTACAATAGTAAATATACAATAATGACCTAATAAACCATGTGATTCAGCCTCAGAACTTTTAATAAACATAATATATGGGTCGTTAGATGGAAACGCAACAGCTCCGGTATAAGTAGTGCTGACAAAAATTTTATTGATTCCGTTTTGTAAATCTACCTGTATGTTTGTTACTACCCCACCAAAATTCAAATCAGTATACTGTGGTAAAGAATGGTATATGTAATCTCCAATACTAATGATACTACCTATAGAAACCAGTGGGTCGGTAGAAAAGCTAAGTGTTGTCAAACCTCCATCAACAGATACGTTAGTTGTTTTACCTATACCATTGGCTGACCTTAAAGCATATTGTCCTTGAAGCGCAGGAACATTTCCTTCTTGTCTTACATAAGCAAACCAGCTTCCTTCTTTCTTTTCAAACCATCCATCTTCTATAATACCGTTTTGCTGTATATCTGTTTCCATGTAAGCTTGCCAAGCATTATCAGACTCTAAGTTAATTGTTTTAAATATTTTATTTTCCAATGGATTTATGTTAAACACACTTGATATTTGTGAGTTGAACTGCTCTCCATAGTAGTTATTTCTAAGCTCATTACTGTTGTGTCTATATAGATTACCTCCTTTGAATGTGTAAAAGAAGTTGTTCATACCAATCATATAATCTGGATTGAACGAGTAAAATGATGGCCACCCCTCTGAGTTATCGCTATATGATAATGTCCACTCTGTTTTAACCGGCGACGGTATAGGTGGAACAACACTTGTAGGCGCTGGCGTTGGTGAAGGTGCAACCGGTGTTGGGTCTGTCGGTGATGGACACGTTGATTCGTATACCAAATTGTTTTCACCACCCATATATCCATGGAAATAACATGCGTAACTTACTGCGCCGAAATCACCATTTACATTTATAGTCACATCTCCATAGTAGTATGTGTATGAATATCCATCTGGCCCTACCTTTGTTCCGGCATTATATTGACCGGTGTAAGATATTAATGATTCTAACCCATTGTTTAATATTGCAATAGGATGGGCTGAAGGCACACCGGTTAAAGTGTATTGACCCAGCTGAACTTGGTATTGTCCATAAGCTCCATTAATTACATACAACCTTACTATCCCTGCGCCTTGAAGCGATAAGTCTGCCTCTGATACGGTTACAGTATTAGTTTGTATTAAACAATATTCTGGTAAAGTACCCGGAGTTGGTGGTGCTGGAGGTGTAGGTGGTGTAGGAACAGCTAAACACGTAGCACAATCTGCAAACTCTGGCAGACTAGATACGTTTATGTTTGTTACTGTTGAAACCGTAGTTCCATTTTCCCAACAAATAGAATTATATCTTAATACTGTAGGCCATGCAGAGTATCCTGTTGCCGCTCTAAAAACCTGTTTTTCAGAAGCATTACTACAATTTTGATATTCTTTATATTCATATCCAACTATAGGTGTGGGGTCTGCTGCTCCACAATTAGTCGTACAATTCTGATTAATATCATTCCAAGAACCATACTGAGAATTAAGCAGTACGGTAGAACCTTTAGACAAACATAAATCTTCTGTTCTGTTTTCGTCTAATTCATAAGTATATTTAGTTCCATCACAACATTCTACAGTCCACGTACAAGTGTCTGCTCCTATCGGACAGGAAAATCTTATAGTTCTACAAGCTGATGATGAACTTGAATATGACATAAATCAATTATTGATTTACAAATTTACGAATTATTTACTTGACTTTTAATCCAAGCGTATGTTAATGCCACTCCCTCTTTAAGTGGTCTAGCATAATCGACAATGCTAACTTTCTGTCTAAAAAGATTATTATCACTATTTCTTCCTCTGACTCCAAGCGGCCCAGGTATATGAACCTTGTTTAATTTTTTATCCTCAACCTCACACGCATAATCCACTAGCGTATTTATAGAAACCATCTCTTCGCTTCCTATATTTATTGGCCCTTCAAATTGCACTGCATTATTACAAAAATCTAATGTAGCTTTTATACAATCGTCAATATAAAGAAAGCTTCGTGTTTGCTCTCCATCTCCCCATATTTCTACTTTATCTTTAGCTGTAATAACTTTTCTACATATAGCTGCTGGCGCTTTTTCTTTCCCTCCCTGCCATGTTCCTTCTGGCCCAAACACGTTGTGGTATCTAGCCACACGAACTTTAGTTCCATTGTCTCTAGCAAGAGCTCCATATAATCTTTCACTAAATAGTTTTTCCCATCCATACTCTGAGTCTGGATTTGCCGGATAAGCTGAAGACTCTTCACAGTTAGGGTTGTCTGCATCCATCTGATTATGTTCTGGGTATATACATGCACTACTGCTGAAGAATACCATAGGTATATTTTTTTCTTTAATTATCCGCGCTACGTTTAAGTTTATTGTAGCACTATTAAGCATTACATTCAAGTCGTTTTCTCCTGTAAATATGTATCCAGCTCCTCCCATATCTGCAGCTAACTGGTATATCTCATCGGTATCAGAAGAGATACACGTGTTTAATAAATAGTAATCAGTAGCATCTACTTTACAAAATTCATCTGCTTCTGTCTTACTAAACTCAGGGTATTTA
>Ga0163180_10001972_pt1 | contig 11550 bp, 10 predicted proteins | sample AtlANTMetagenome_2_FD_109647 | JGI IMG/M metagenome (GOLD analysis project Ga0163180, IMG submission 109647) | Marine eukaryotic phytoplankton communities from the Atlantic Ocean - Atlantic ANT 4 Metagenome | ecosystem: Environmental > Aquatic > Marine > Oceanic | place: North Atlantic Ocean...
AGATGCTGCTTTCTCAAGTCCCGGTTACGGATATTACCTGCAATCCTGTGTGCAGAACGGGCTTTCTGCAGCGCCGTGGAAGCCTTTTGGGACACAGCAGAAAAATCACGTTCCTTGTTGGCGCTGTTCATCTCTCCATCCAACCTCTGCAACGCTACAAGCAAGGGGTTCAGGTATTGAGCCACTAGTTCTCGGTCCGACAGCCTGCTATAGGGCGAGACCACAATACTTGGCGAAACCTTCACGGGCTTCCGTGGCGAGCAGGATGACAGTCCGTGAATCGTGAGAGTGCAGCACAGCAACTTCAGGACCATGTTCATCGCAAGGAGATCCATTATGCGGACGAAAACCTTCATTTCACTGGCTCAATCTTTGATCCTTCCTCACGGACAAGTGGCCTCATTTCGGGCTGACTGGCCCCGCTTCCACAGACTGCCCTGCCGGGATATCCAGAAGAGGCGGCGGCGGCACCACTTCCTCAGGCATGACGGCCTGTAACTTGAGTTGCTCACCGCTATTTCCACGGGTGATATTATCCCGGAATGGCTGCACTGTTGAACGGTGATCCACCATGATTCCGAACTTGCTGTTCTCCTCCGCAACGTTCCCCTCCATGCCCGCGGTGGTTCCTTCTCCTTCAACCATCACTCCTCCCAGCAGATTGCCCTGCACCCGATTCGCCTTCAGGACCGCTATCGTGCCGTTGGAAACACTGATTCCCACCTCCCGGTTTCCGTCAATCGTACATTGAACCAGCTCCGACCTCACCCCCCTTGACATCAGGACTGCTCCTGCCAGGCCATTTCTCGTTGCCCGTGAGCCCTTGACGGAGACTTGTCCGCCCCCCCAGGCGTCAATCCCATGGTGAAAATTTGAGTCAAAGCGACAATCGACTGCCTCGGCCCTGCTCCCCTCTCCGTTCACGGCAAGCCCGTCCCATCCGCATTTAAGCACCTGCACATTCCGCAAGCGACCTGCTCCGCCGTTGATCACGGCAACCCCGTGACCTGACCCCTTCTCAAGATGGCAGTCCTCAATTACCAGTTCCGCCCCATCGGCAAGTGCAACTGGATAGCGCTCTGCAGCAAGCGAGATCCCCGTCTGCCTCATCGTGACTGCGGCAACCCTGCTTCCGCTAGCTTCTTTCGTGGCCAGCAGCACGCTCGCACTCGCGGCGTCGCACTCGATGATCGACTTGCCCTCCCCGGCCCCTTCAAGGTCCACCCTCACATTCAGGGTCAGGGCCTCGGTAAAGGTCCCCTCCGCAAGGCGGATCTTGTCGTTGGGCCTGGCCGCGGAAAGCGCTTCCCCGATAGTCGAGTAATCACCGGGCACCTTGAGCAACCGGGTATAAGCCGACATCTTATTGTAGAGGTCCTGGTATTCCTTCCGGTTATCGAGACGGATCGCTTCACGGAGGGTCTCGAGAGCAGGATCCGAGAACTCTCCCTTGTCCAGTGCCAGGGCCTTTTCGTAGAGGCCTCGCGCCCGGACCCGGCGCTCCTCCAGGATCCTCATTCCCTCAGCAGTTGCCTCCCTGAAGCGAACGAGTTGCTTGTGGTCCGGAGCCAGGGATTCAAGCTTCGCAGTGTAATCTGCAAGGACTGACCATTGCTCCTCCTGGAGTGCCTCCCCTGCACTCTCAAGCAGGATGGCAATACGATCGCTTACCCGTCCTTCCCGGATGAGGCTTCTCAACTCATCCCCCTCGGGATGGCCCTCTTCCATCGAAATCAATTCACTGAGTCGACTCTCCGCCTCCTCCCAGTTTCGCCCTTCAATGGCAGCACGGGTGGACCCCAGGACGAAACCAACCTGTTGTCGCCTGGCCTCTTCCCTGCCTTCCGCAATCCTTCGAAGTCCTTCCCGAACCCTCAGGGAACCGGGTTCAAGCTCATCCAGTCCGGAGTAGACTGATTCAGCCCGGTCCCAGTCCCGACTCTCTACCGCAAGGCGGGCCTGCTCCGCCAGGGCCTCATGACTCCGCCTGTCGCTCGAAAGGTCACCTTCAAGTAATCGGCTGTTTCCATACCATCCAGCCGCAACCACGGACCCTGCTACCAGGAGGGAAAGAACAAATCGCAGGCCCATCCCCCTCACTCTCAGCGAAGGCTCCCGATCCCTCTCTGCCTCCACCACCCGCAGGGCATCATTCAAGCGATTCAATTCCTCGCGGAAATTGTCCTGAAGCCTTTCATCCCTGGTCGTACGAACCAGTTCCTCAAGCTTATCTGCCACCCTCCTGAAAACCGGAAGATGAGGCGAAACAATTGCACCAGGTTCATAGCCGAGGACCTTCATGGCATCCTCGTAGTTCAAATCTTCCTCGCCGTTATCCCCGTTCACCTTCCGAATCTTTGGACGATCGGGATCCTCCTTCCAATCCCAAAAGCCTTCGATGTCACCCGGATTCCCGGGGCCGCCTGATGGCGTTTCCACTCATTGAGGTCCACTTGCCGCTGAACCCACCGTACAATTTCCTCTTCAAAGCCATGATTCTCAATGATCTCCTCCGGAGAACACTGCTTTTCGACGTATAGTTCGAGAATTCTGTCCAATACCTCGTATGGAGGAAGGGTGTCCTCATCTTTCTGATCCGGCCGCAGCTCCGCACTGGGCGGTTTTTCGATCGTATTCCAAGGAATCACTTCTCCATTACGGTTCAGCCAGCGTGCCACCTCGAAAACCCTCGTCTTGGGCAAGTCACTGATCACCGCCAAACCTCCGCACATGTCGCCATAGATCGTGCAGTATCCCACCGCCAGTTCGCTTTTGTTCCCAGTCGTCAGAAGCAGGTGGTTGTGTTTATTCGAAAGCGACATGAGATAAAGCCCCCGGATCCGGGCCTGCATATTCTCTTCGGTAACATCTTCCGGCAAATCTCCAAAGAGGGGAGCCAGGGCGGACTTCACCGCCTCCAGGGACTTCCCGATAGGAACTGTCTCACACCGCATTCCAAGGTTGCCGGCCAGGGCAAGGGAGTCCTCCACGCTGCCCCGGGAAGAATAGTCACTGGGCATCGTCACCCCTAACACGTTTTCCGGCCCAAGGGCCTCTACCGCAACCGCCGCAGTCAGCGCCGAGTCAATTCCGCCACTCAGGCCCATGCATGCGGTCCGGAAACCACACTTCCTCACATAATCCCTCACCCCAAGCACAAGAGCCTGGAAAAGCTCCTCCGGAGTCTCCTGATCCGGTGGCAGCGGAGTAATTCCAATGGAGGCACCGGGACTCTCGAGAGGGATCTCCACCACCCGGACTTCCTCGGAGAACGCTGCCAGTTGCGCACAGGCGACCCCCTCCCCGCTCATCACAGCGGAATTCCCATCAAACACGAGTTGATCATTACCCCCGATCGAATTGCAGTAGACGAGAGGCAACCCAGCGCTCTTTGCCACCGTAGCAAGCAGTTCACGCCGGACCTTTCCCTTTCCAAGGTGGAAGGGAGAGGCGCTTAGGTTCATCAGGATCTCCGCGCCACCGGCCTGTAGTTCCTCGACCGGGTCCCGCTTGTAAAGAGGACGATGCAGGTAGTCCTCCGTCCAGATGTCCTCACAGATCGTAACCCCGATTCTGTGCCCCTGCCACTCAATCGGCCGACACTGTTCCGCCGGCTCAAAGTATCTCCGCTCATCAAAGATGTCATAGGTAGGCAGAAGCGTCTTAAAAACCCTTGCAGTCACCTCTCCTTTTTCGAGAAGAGCCGCCCCGTTGCGAAAAGGTTTCCCCGGCTCCTGGCCCCGGTTATGATCCACATATCCCACCAGGAGTGGCACCTCCCCGATTTCACTACCCAGATAATCGAGGGCCTGAAGGCATTTGTCGACAAACCCGGACTTGAAGACCAGGTCACGAGGCGGGTAACCCACCAGCGCCATTTCCGGGGTGATCACAAATTCCGCTCCCCCGTCGAGGGCCTCACGGTAGGCGCTCACGATGCGCTTCGCGTTAGCAGGAAAGTCGCCCACCGTGCCATTAATCTGCGCCAGTCCGATCTTCATCTCTCTTCCCTTCCCGCACTCATCTCACCGGGTTCCACAGTATGGCACCCCGGGCCGGGCTTGAAAACAGCGATTTGACTCCAGCGTGCCCCCGGAACATTTCTCCCCTACCAGAGCCCATACTTTCCCAGGGAAAGCGCATACCAACCCATCAGGAAGTTCGCTACCGCATGCATCACGACACAGGCCAGGAGGCTTCTGGTCCAGACGGCGCAGCAATACATCAGCGTGCCCCACACGAATGCTGCCGCCCAGTCAGCAGGATTGTGAATAAAGACCACCAGGGCCGTCACGATCAGGTAGCTTTTCCACGAAAATCTGCCGAAGGGAACCTTCCAGTAATTTCCATCTGGATTCAGGACAAATCGCATCAGGAACCCCCGCCAGAACAATTCCTCCACGAGGGAAACCACTACTACCGCCCGGAGGAACCGGAAGATCGTGGCTATCCACCAGGCTGCCGGGTTTTCAAGAACCCCCGGGTCAAATCCATCCCGGCGAGGCAGAATCCCCAGCCGTTGTTTCCAGCCCCCGGGTTCCTCTTCCGTCATCCCCCACCAGTCATAGAGCTGGGTCGGCAGAATCCAGATCCCGATTCCAACCACGCCCAGCATGGCTCCGAGAAACAGCTTTCGGGGTTCCCATTTCAAATCGTAATGCCGCCACCAGAAAAGAAGCAAGCCCCCGGCAAGAATGGTCTGGAGCGGATAAATCCAATGCTCCGGGTAGCGACGCCACCAAGGCAGGTAGACATGATCCCGGAATACGCTCTCCAGCGAACCGGTCAGGACCGTGAGCCCTCCACCTATCAGCATGAAGGCTACCAGCGGGACAACATGAGCGAGCGTGCAATCCTGTCTGATCCCGGACAGGCTCATGGAGCATCCAGGGTAGAAACGAAGCGCTCGATCCGCTCCACCGCTTCCTTCAACTGATCAAAGGCGGTTGCATAACAACACCTCAGGAAGCCCTCCCCGCTTGACCCGAAGGCGTCCCCCGGAACCGCTGCCACATTTTCCGCCTCAAGAAGCCTCATCGCAAAATCCCTGCTGCTGAGACCGAATCCCCTCACATCCGGGAAAACGTAGAACGCTCCACCGGGAGAATGACAATCCATCCCTATCTCATTGAATCGCCTGACTACGAAATCTCTCCGCTCGTGATAACTATCCCGCATGCGCTCAACCGATGCCGCTCCGTTCTCGAGGGCCTCCTGAGCTGCAGCCTGACTCGTGATCGGGGCACACAGCATCGAATACTGATGAATCTTCATCATTGCTTCCGTCAAGGGGGCCGGAGCACAGGCGTAACCCAGGCGAAACCCGGTCATCGCAAAGGCCTTGGAAAACCCATGCAGCAGGATGGTTCGCTCCCGCATCCCCGGAAATGATGCAATCGACAGGTGGGGCTCGTCGTCATAACGCAACTCGCTGTAGATTTCATCGCTGATAACGATCAGGTCATGCTCCACGCACAGTCTCGCAATACCGGCCAGATCCTCTTTGCTGGCAATCCCTCCCGTGGGGTTGGTCGGGAAGTTCAGGAGGAGAACCCGGGAACTGGGCGTCAGGGCTTCTGCAAGCGCCTCCGGCTTCAGGGAGAAACCGTCCTGCTTCCGGGTCGCAACCGCTACGGGCACGCCATGAGCCATGACTGTCCCGGGCATGTAACTGACGTAGCACGGCTCATGATACACTACCTCATCACCTGGATTCAGCAGAGCCCGCAGGGCAAGATCCAGAGCCTCCGATACCCCCACCGTAACCAGCACTTCACTGGCCGGGTCATACTGCACCCCAAAAAAACCTCCGACGTAATCAGCAATCTTCCTACGCAGCGACATCAACCCCAGGTTCGACGTATAAGACGTATTTCCCCGCTCCAGGGAGTAAATCGCAGCCTCCCGGATATGCCAGGGCGCGGAGTAGTCCGGCTCTCCCACTCCGAGGGAAATCACATCCTCGCGCCCCTGCACGAGATCAAAGAAGTCCCGGATGCCGGAGCGCGGCACCGCGGCTACCTGCCGCGAAATTTTCGAGGGGTAATTCATTCCTCCTACGGCGCCACGGGCAACCGCTCCGGATCTTCATCTCCGCCAAAGGCAAAGCCGTTCTCCTTGTAAGTCTTCAGTCTGAAGTGGGTAGCCGTCGAAAGCACTCCCTCCATCGTGCTGAGTTTCTCGGATACAAAACGAGCTACTTCCATGAGATCCTCTCCTTCGACTACGATAAGCAGGTCATAAGCCCCGCTCATCAGGTAGCAACTCAGCACCTGGTCAAACCGTGCGATCCGGGACGCAAGGCGATCAAAACCACCTTCCCTCTCCGGAGTGAGCTTCACCTCGATAATCCCAATCACAGCGGCTTGTCCGGTCTTCGCGGAATCCACCACCGCCTGGTAGCCAAGCACCGTTCCATCAGCCTCCCATGATGCGACCTGCTCCCGGACCGCATCTTCCGACAAGGATGCGCGCTCGGCGAGGTCAGCATCGGAAGACCGGCCATTGCGACGAAGAAGTTTTAGCAATGAGTCGTTGGTCATGGGGGGGCGCTTCTAGGGAGATCAAGCCACCAAGGCAAGCGGTAGCTGCAGTATCATGCACTGGTTACCACACCCCGGCAACCCCGGAAGACCATCTCCTAGGGGAGGTGGCGCGCAAAGAACCTCAGGGTATCCACCAGGTGCTCCTCCCAGTAAGACCACTCGTGCCCTCCGGGAAACTCCTCATACAGATGCTCGATACCTCTCTTCTCCAGCTCGGCATGCAACTCCCGGTTGGCCCCCAGTAGATCGTCATCAATTCCGCAGTCAAAACGTATCGGGGGCAAATTATTCCGATGAGCCAGCAGCATTTCCAGCGCACTCGTATTATCACTGGAATCCCCACCCGGCAAAAGCGACTCCTCCACAAAGTCCTCCAACTGCTCAATATTTGTAATCGATGAGTGAGCTGAAATCGCCCCGAATTTTTTTCCGAAGCGTGCCCCGAGCCGAAGCGTGCCATAACCTCCCATGCTCAGCCCCGCGAGAAAACGAGGCGAGGATTCCGTGACCGGGGCTCCGGCCTCTTGCGCGGCGAGAGGAACCTCCTCCACGATCCAGCTCTCAAAATCCTTCCCATCATGGGGAAGGTAGCCCGACCCGTCACCCCACAGACCATCGCTTGGCATGGCCAGGACAAGGGGAGGAATATCCCCCGCCGCAATCAAACGCGCAGCTGTCAGGTGTGCACCAGCACAGGAGGCCCACCCCCAATGAGAGCTGTAAACCCCGTGCAGGAGGATCACCAGCGGCAACTGCCTGCCATCCCCTCCTTCTGGAACGAAGAGAGACAGGTCAACCCGCTGCCCGAGGGAACGGCTTTTTACAGTCACATACCGCAGACCCGCCTGCTCAAAACGTGGGTCACTTACCTTGATTGTGTGAAAAGCACTCACTGCAAACACTGCAAACACTATCGGGGCGGAACCTGCAACGGTTCCTTGCTTCGCCTTTTCCTCACCCAGTTCACCGCCCGTAACACCATTGGCAACCGAATGATCCCTAGCTCAAGCACACGCTTGCCTGGAAAGCTCATCAGGACCAATCCCGCCAGAATAGTCAGTAATCCCTGCCCGGGCAGGGCCAGCAGGACAACACCCGAAATCACCAGCAGGACTCCCACGATATTCCTCATCATCAGGACCAACCAGCGGATGCCGAAGGATCTGGTGCCAGAAGCCTGCTGCTCCCGGGGTCGCATGAAATAATCCTCCTTCATGAGGGAAATCGCCCAAGGGGTCATGAAAAGGGCCCCAAGCACCGAAACCGCCGAAAACACCCCCAGAAACCAGAGAAATTCCTCATGACCCCGGACCCACTCAATCATTGTTCCTCGCTGCCATCTCAATCCCTCCTTCTAGGCAATCTCGCATCCTTCCCTGCGTCCAGTTCCAACTTCTCTAATCACCTTTCGCGAATCCATGGCAACTGTATCGAAACCAAGGAGAAGCAGGTCTAATTCACTACCTTTGCGTAGCAGGGGGAGCCCCCCTTGAGATTATCCTCCGTTTCGCAAGGTCAAATAAACCGCCCGTCCGGAGCGTCTCCCATTTCTCATCCACCGGCGTGTCTTTTCTCCATTTTCTTGGGTCGTAAACAAGCACCGCTCCCCTCTTCTTCCCGATCACCTCAAAACGGTCCCTCTTCACCACGATTGCGACATCCTCATCGATCCCGATCCCCAGCATCGCACCCCGGTCAAACTCCGGTCGCATTTTCTTATCCGGATCCTCCAGGACCTCAAGGAGGTCCTTCTCCCTTCCCCGGGCGATGAGATGCTGGTCGATGGCTGTATTGCGCATGAAACCAAACCCTCGCTGCACATCGCCCACCATAATGGTGTTGCCACTGGTATCGCCCCGCGCGAGGAAGGACCCTTGGATGGTGGCACCCGCAGAGGAACCGCCAATCGTGCCCCCTCTCTCCAGCACCTTGTGGAATTCCCGCTCAGACCGGGTCCCTCCATAGGCCTGGGTCAACCTCCACTGTCTTCCACCGCCGAACCAGACCCCTGTCGCCCGGGCAATTGGCTGCACGAAATCCTCACTGTCGGCTACCCCTCGATCATGGGTATGAAGCACCGTGACCTCCGCCACCCCAAACTTCTCTCTCGCCAGGTTGACCGCCCAGGATCGGTCATAATTGTGCCGCGGGCTACTTGAAATCGCAGTAGTCACCACCACGATGCGAGCATCCTTTCCTCCGGCCAACTCAACGAACTTCCCGAAAATACCCGGGATTTCCTTCCCTCCACCACCCATGATTACAAGGGATCCTTTGGAAGGTCCGACCACGGGAGCCTCCTGGGCGCCCACCGGCATGGCCAGGAACAGTAACACAAGCATACCCATAAATTCTCTCGTCATACCCCCGTAAGATCTTCCGATCCGGTAACATTTCAAGCGCCCAGGTGGAGTTCCGGCACAGCGTCTGCTTGCTCATGAACTGCTTTTCTCTCAAACTAAGGTTCCCCGCTCACTGGCAATCGCCTTCGCCCTTCCTTCAATCATGCATTTCAGCCTCCTCGCCTTTCTCTCATTTCTACCCATTCTGACGGTGGCCGTGCTTCTGGTCGCCCTCCGCTGGCCCGCCAGTCGGGCCATGCCTGTCTGTTACGGATTGGTGGCGATCCTGGCCCTCTTTATCTGGCAACTACCCGCCAGCAAGGTCGCCGCAGCCTCCCTTAACGGCCTGGTGATCACCGTCTCTCTCCTTTATATCATCTTTGGAGCCATGCTCCTGCTCAACACCCTGCGGGAAAGCGGAGGACTCCGCGTCATCCGACAGGGGTTCACCGATATTTCACCCGATCGCCGGGTTCAGGTAATCATCATCGCATGGCTCTTCGGATCATTCATCGAGGGATCAGCTGGATTTGGTGCTCCTGCTGCTGTCGCCGTTCCTCTGCTCGTCGGCCTCGGATTCCCCGCCATGGCAGCCGTCCTTTCCGGCATGATCATCCAGAGCACCCCGGTCTCCTTCGGAGCGGTGGGGACCCCCATCAAGGTCGGAATCAGCAACGGACTCTCGATCGACAACTCTCCAGATGCTGGAGCTAATGCCCTTTCCTCAGACCCCGGAGTCGCAGCCTACAGCTCTTCCGCTGGCTTGGAAAACGGAGAAGCCCTGCTTCAGGAGATCGGCCTCAAGGTCGCTACCCTCCATGCTTTCACCGGGTTGCTCATTCCTCTCCTTCTCTGTGGCCTGCTTACCCGTTTCTATGGTCCCGGGAAAAGCTTTCTCGAGGGGCTCAGAATCTGGAAGTTTGCCCTCTTCGCGGCCCTCGCCATGATTATTCCCTACTGGTTTTCTGCATGGCTTCTTGGACCGGAATACCCCTCCCTCATCGGCAGCTTTATCGGCCTTTGCATTGTCATCGGTGCGGCACGTGCTGGATTCCTGATGCCACAACCGGAAGAAACCTGGGACTTCGCTCCTCGTGACCAATGGAATCCGGAGTGGATGGGATCGCTCAAGATCTCCAACGACGAGGAAGAAACAAAAGAGCGCCCCATCAGGATTCTCCAGGCCTGGCTCCCCTACGTCCTTGTAGGGGTTTTTCTTGTCCTCTCCCGTACGATTGGCGGCTTGGAGGCATGGCTCAAAGGATGGCATGTCACCCTGCACTCCCCCCTTGAAGGGACCCTCTCTCCCAAGAGCTTCGATTTCCTCTACCTTCCTGGCGCGATCTTTATCCTCGTTTCAATGATCACCTTCTTCCTGCACCGGATGGACTGGCAGTCCTACAAGCGGGCATGGGGCTCATCCTTCCGGACTACTGCCGCAGCCTCTATCGCCCTGGTCTTCACTGTCCCCATGGTCCAGATCTTCATCAATTCCGGTGGGGGAAGTGCTGGCTACGCCAAGATGCCGGAAGCCCTTGCTGAGGGCGTAGCTGCCCTCGCAGGAGGCATCTGGCCCATCTTTTCACCTTTCATCGGAGGCCTTGGAGCCTTTGTGGCCGGCTCCAATACCATGAGCAATATGATGCTTTCGCTGTTCCAGTTCAATACGGGTCAGGCCATCGGGGCAAATCCAAGCTGGATCGTTGCACTGCAGGCCATAGGCGGAGCCGCAGGGAACATGATCTGCGTCCACAACGTGGTCGCTGCCTCGGCGGTGGCCGGACTCGTTGGCCGGGAGGGCCTCATCATCCGGAAAACAGCCTGGGGCTTCCTCTATTACGCCCTTTTCGCAGGCAGCCTTGGATACGCCATCGTCTCGTGGAAGGAAAAGGGACTGTTCAATCTAGGATCCCTTATTGTGCTGATGATCTGGGCACTCGCCGCTGCCCTTATTGTCCTCAGTGAGCGCGGCTGGAAGCGCTCCCATGAAGCTACTCCCACCACCGACTCAGGCGACCTCCCCGATCCCCTCCCCGGGGCAACAGAAACGGATGTTCCGATCGAAGGAGATAAGGCCCCTTCCAGCATGACAGACGAAGGGGGCGAACGAGGGAAGTCTTACTCCACCGGGACAACGGTGGACCCGGATGAGGAAATGGACTCCGACAAGTGGTTGGCCCAGCGCGAATCCCGCAGGAGAGCCTTCGAAGAAGAGAACCGGGACTCTCCAGACTCATCCTCCTGATTCTCCATTCCATGCTCAGACAGGACTACATCCTTCGAGAAATTGAACGCACGGTCGAATTCTGCCTGCGTGCCGCTGGCTTGAAGAAGCCGGATGTAATTGCTGAACTGGAGGAGTTTCTCGAGGAGAATTGCGAACTGCTCACTGGCCTTCCCCTGCAGACTCTCATCAATACCGAGGCATCGAAACTGGTAGCCCTCCTCTACCATCCGGGCAGCGCTAAACTACCCCAGCTCATCTCCTGTGGCACCTGGTTATGTGAGGCTGCTGATGCATCCCTGCTCTCTGGCCGCGCCGGAGAAGCACGCCAACTCTTTATGCAAGGCTCCCAGATTCTTGGCTTCATGATCTCCCAGCACGGAAGCGAAGACGAATTCATACCTCTTCGCGACCACCTTGGCGCCCTGCGTGAAAGACT
>Ga0163180_10001973_pt1 | contig 11550 bp, 30 predicted proteins | sample AtlANTMetagenome_2_FD_109647 | JGI IMG/M metagenome (GOLD analysis project Ga0163180, IMG submission 109647) | Marine eukaryotic phytoplankton communities from the Atlantic Ocean - Atlantic ANT 4 Metagenome | ecosystem: Environmental > Aquatic > Marine > Oceanic | place: North Atlantic Ocean...
AAAAATGGTTCAACAACATTATTTAAATTAGACACTAGTGGAAACTTAACTGTTGCTGGTGACATAACTACAGATGGGAGCTTATAATGGCATTTAAAGTAGGTTCAAACGCAATAGATACTGATGACGTAGCAGAAGGTGCAAACCAATATTACACAAATGCTAGGGCGCAAGGTGTTTCAATAAACAATGTAAGTGAAGATAGCACACCTCAACTTGGAGGTGCATTAGATGTTAATGGTAATGAAATAAGTTCTGCTTCTAATAATAATGTTGTTCTAAATCCAAATGGTTCTGGTGTAATTCAATTAAATGCTTCTACTACTTTACAAGATGGTTCACACAATTTTGATATAGCAAGTCACGATGGAACAAATGGATTATTATTAGGTGGCACTCTTGTAACTGCAAGTGCTACTGAACTAAATAAAGTAGATGGTTATACTGGTAGTGCATCTGACTTAAATAAAATAGCTGGATATACTGGAACGTCAGCAGAGTTAAATGTATTAGATTTAAATGCCAATGAGATAGTCGGTGTATTCAAAGTAGCTACATCTGTTCCTTCTAGTGCAAGTGATTTTACAGGTAATGTAAAAATAATAATGGTGTACTAATGGTTCTGTCTGTACTTGATGGTTCAACATTAAGAACACCTCATAACATTTATGTATTAGATGGTTCTACTGTAAGAAGAGTAAGACAGATAAGAGCATTAGATGGCTCAACATTAAGGCACCCATTTACTAAGACAGACTTTTTTGATTTTTCTGGTACAGCTAACACACTTAACCCAGCCGTCGCCGAAGTTTATCAATATACTGTAAGTGGTGCTACAAATAGTGGAACACAAACTGTATATACTGGTTATCAGCAATCTAATACTGGCACTACAAATCAAACAAATAGTTATAACTGGTACTTTGGTGCTGGAAATCCAGGCTCTACAAATGGTTCTGCAAGTTGGACAAGAGTATTCGGAAGTCAAACACAAGGTAGATATTTAACTGGTCTTAATTACTGGCCTAATGCAAGTTCAATTTCTATGTATTATCAAGTAGGTGGTTACATATATAACGCTAATACTTTTCGTTATGGTAACATTGGTGTTTATAGTAGTAATGCAAACATTGCTGGAGGTACTAACAACTGGAGTACTTATACACACTTTGTTGGTCCTACAACTTGGTCAACAAAATATCACGAGCCACACGGAGGTCCATCTGTATCAGGTGGAACATCAGGTGCAAGTCCAAATCACGGATTAGTTTCTGGTTCTACTGGTGGATATGGTTATTACGGAGGAAGTTATAATTTTAATAATGGTAATTCTGCTGGAGTAGGTGTTAGAGTTTATGCATCTTTTTATGCTGGGTATGGAGCATCAATGCAAAGTAATGGATATATAAATGTTCAGATGTATGGCACACAATATTATACTTATTATACCAATCACGTTAGTTCATCATCATCTACTGTAAATTTAGGTGCAACATTTTCTATTAGTGGTGCTGGTTGGAGTGTAGGTAGTACATCATTTAGTAATTCAAATACTGCTAGTACACACGCAGAAACAATAAGAGCATCAATAGCAAGTGCATTACCTAGTGGTTGGTCTGTTTCGAGAAGTAATGCTACTGTAACAATTACTGCACCAGCAAGTTCTGGAAATGTAAATGATATGTCAGTAAGTATTTCTAATGGTAGTGGTGTTAATCAAGGTTCAAGTCCTAGTGTTGGTCAGTCAACAACAGTTAGACCAGCATCAAATGTAAGTGGAAGTGGAAGTACAACAACTCAAGGTTCTGCACAATCTGGTAACTTAACGTCTGCAACAGTAACAAGTGGTGGCAATTCAACTTCTGTGAACTTATCAAATGGTGCAAGTACAGATACAGCTGGAAGTGAAATAGCAAATGCAATGAATGGTTTAGCAGATACTACTGCAACCTATGATAGTGGCACAAATAGAATGACAGTTGTAGCATCTGGTGATACATCTGTTTCATTAAGTAATCCTAATAGTTTAAGTGTATCGAAAGTGAGTTTATAATGGCTTTTAAAAGAACTTGTGAATGTGGTGAAAATACAGAAGCTATGTATTATTACAAATCTACTGTTGAAGGTAAGTTTGATATATGGAGTGAAGTAAAATATGACACAGACCCAGACGGATATAAGTATGACCCAATACCTTGTGGTATAAATTGTAAGAATTGGGAAAACCTTGTTATTAAAGAAGAAGGTGTACCTTACTAGAATGTTATGGACCCAGTAACGGCTTTAGCTACAGCTTCAACAGCATTTAATGTTATAAAACGAGGATTTCAAGCGTCGAGAGATGTGGAATCTATGTATAGTGATATCGGTAAATGGCTTGGAGCTGTGTCTGATATCAACCACGCAGAGAAGATGTCTAAGAATCCACCTCTGTTTAAGAAATTATTTCTTGGGTCAAGTGTAGAACAAGAAGCAATGGACGCTTTCGCCGCCAAAAAAAAAGCACAAGCAATGGAAGACGAGTTACGCAGTTGGATTAATATGGTTCACGGACCTAATGCTTGGGCTGAGTTACTTAAAATGCAATCGAAAATTAGAAAGCAAAGACAAGAACAACTGTATGCTCAAGCAGAGTTTCGTTCTAAAGTAATGAACATAGTTGGCATTGTATTATTATGCACTCTTATTGGTGGTGTAATTATGTATCTTGGATATTTATTTTATTTAAAAAGAACAGGTGACTTATGACAAAGATGACACAAATAGTAGAAGATTGGACACACGCAATAGATTCTTTTAAGGTTATACCAAGAGCTTTGATACTCTTATATATGTATCTTACTTATAAAACTGTGTTCTGGTATATGGGTTTAGACTCGCCATCTTTAGAACAGAGTGGTATGGTATCTGTATTGACTTCTGCTAATGCAGTTGCTATGGGTTTATTTATGGGTAGGTCTAGTTGATATGGGTCTTAGTTGTTATACTACACGGAACGGAGATTAAAGAGAATGTCTACTTCAATGATTTGGATACGTGTCTTGGATATGCAGAGAAAGTTAGAAGTCAAAACACACACCAGCAAACTGCGTTTTCCAGAGTTTATGTTACAACTTATTGCATACCTCAAAAGGAAAAGTAATGTTTAGTGCTATCATAGGTCCAATTAGTTCTCTTGCTGGTACTTGGCTGGAAGGTAAAGTCAGTAAAGCCAAAGCAGAAACAGATATTAAAGTAGCCAAAGCTCAAGCTGAAGCTGAAGTTTATCGTACCTCTGCTACATCTGAGATGCTTAACGAACAAGCTTTAACTGCACAAATGGCTGGGTCTTGGAAGGACGAATTTTGGACTATTATTTTTGGGGGTATATTAGTCGCATCTTTCTTGCCCTTTTCGCAACCTTTTGTAAAAGAAGGATTTATTTTTTTAGAAAACTCCACGCCAAATTGGTTCTCCACTTGTTTATATATTTGTATTGGAAGCTCATTTGGTTATCGCTTTGGTAAAACTGGGTTACAGCTTATGAACAAAGGAAAGTAATATGGCTACTCCTTTATGGCAAAGAAAAGCTGGTAAGAATCCAGAAGGTGGGTTAAACGAAGCTGGTCGTAGGTCTTATAATGCTAAAGGTGGTAACTTAAAACCACCAGTATCAAAAGCTCAAGCAAAGAAAAGTCCTAAGTCGGCTAGTCGTAGAAAAAGTTTTTGTGCTAGAATGAGAGGTATGAAAAAGAAATTGACTTCTGCTAAAACAGCAAACAATCCTAATAGCAGAATCAATAAGTCATTACGTAAATGGGATTGTTAAAGGAGATAAGTTATGCCAATGGGTAAAGGAACATATGGGTCACAAAAAGGTAGACCTTCTAATGATGACAAGATGTCAGGTAAACAAAAGAATCTACCTGAAGCTTTGAAGAAAAAAATTATGGCGTCAAAGAAAAGGAAGATGAAGCGTGGCAGTTAATGAAGCTGGTAACTACACTAAACCTACAATGCGTAAAAGAATTTTTGCACGCATAAAGGCTGGTACTAAAGGTGGCAAGGCTGGTCAATGGTCAGCTCGTAAAGCACAGATGTTAGCCAAAGAATATAAATCTAAAGGTGGAGGTTACACAGGGTGAAGGCACCACAAAAAAGTTTACTTGATTGGGGTAAACAGAAGTGGCGTACTAAATCTGGTAAGCCTAGCACTCAAGGTTCTAAAGCTACTGGCGAAAGATACCTACCAACCAGTGCAATAAAATCTTTATCGGACGCTGAGTATCAACGCACCTCACGCAAGAAGAGAGAAGACACACGCAAAGGTAAACAGTTTTCTAAACAACCTAAGAAGATAGCAAAGAAAACCAAAGGACATAGATAATGGATTTAGTTCACATCATTGATGGTTTAATTGCATTGATTGTTATGGGTGGTGGTTGGTTTCTTGGCAGTCAATCAAGAGAAGTAAAGCGTATAGATATTCTACTAAATAAAACTAGAGAAGATTACGCAAAGAGAGATGATGTAACTGTATCTATTAATAGACTAGAAGAAAAGATAGATAGAATATTGGAGAAGATAAAATGAATTTAGTTGATGTTATAAAAAAACACGAAGGCTGTCGCCTTGATATGTATAAAGATACAGTAGGTGTATGGACAATCGGTTACGGACACAACCTTGCCGAAGGCATTGACCAAGAAACAGCAGACTTTATTCTTGGTAGAGATTTAGAAAAACATTCACAAGAGCTGGACAAACATAAACCTATGTGGCGAGAGCTTCCAGACTCAGCACAAGTTGTATTATTATCTATGCAATTCAATATGGGTTGGAATAGATTCTCAAAATTTGTAAAGTTTTGGGACGCAATAGAGAAAAAAGATTTTAAAACTGCTGGTTTAGAGATGGAACAAAGCCGTTGGTGGGGTCAAGTTAAATCTCGTGGACCAGAGCTACGACAGTTATTACTGGATATTTGAGGGGTACAATCATACTAGAAGGTATCATTCCACCCCTCTGAGCGTCTTTATATCAAGACGTTTTTCTTAACTTTCCTGTTAAAATCTTTATTTGGTTGTTTAGCCACGTAAAAAAAGGGATACTGGTTTGATTGCGAACTGAAGTACGTGATTCGGTACTCATTATTTTTTTTTTAGGTGGGCGACCTCTTTGTTTCGTACTTGCTTTCATATTTATCTCCAATAAGTTTAACAACTTTTTGTTTATTAAGAACTGTTCGGTACATAATACCATTTATATTAGCTAACAATTCTTTTCCTATCAAGATATAGTCTATCCGTTTAGGCATCTTAGTGAAATCGTAAACAACCATTAGTATTTCTTCTTAAACAAATGTTTGGGCGCACGTTTTCTAGCTTTAATTGATTCGTCACCCAACCAAGCTTTTACTCTTGGTGCTTCTGTTCCATAGTTATTATATACAGTTCCATTTTTATCATACGAATCTGCTCTTGGGTCATCTTCAAATAGTTTGGTCCCAATTTCTTTTTTGTTTTTAAGAATAATTTTATTATCCCACGTTGTTATTTGTCTTGGCATATGCCCTCCTCAAGGTTAGTGAGGAAGGCTGACACCCCTGTAAACCTTCCTCGTAAATATTATATTGATTGTTCTGAATAGATTTGTCTATGCAAAACTTTTAATGCTGTCTTCATAATTTGTGTTTTAGTTAATTCTAAATTCATATCATTCTCATAATAAGATTGAAGCTCGTTAACTAATCTCAAATCATCTGGTGTAAAAGGTATATTATAGTTGGTACTTTTAACAGGGTTCTTTGGGCGACCCCCACCCTTACTAACTTTACCAATCATACGTTTCCCCTTTCTCTTTCTTCTTTAATTCTACTGACATTTCATCTAGCTCTTTGCCAAATGGAACTTCATCATCAAGCTCACTTACATTTTCTTGTGGCTCTGTAAACCTAACAGATAGATACTCCATATCACCCTTGCTTTGTTTCCAACAAGCAATACGTTTCTCAAACATCTCAAGCTTACCAGTGTAGTGTGGTTTCTTGTCATTGGGTTCTTTGTAACTGTTAGTAAATACTGCACCAGCTTTGACATACACTTCCATAAATGGTTTGCCATCACGTGATTCATCAGCCACTACTACAAACTTATGTGGCTTGTTATCAATCTCGCCATTACCTTGAAACAACATTTTTTGTTTTGGTCTTGGGGGAAATGTTGCACCCCTATTATTATTATCATATTCCATTAACGTACTCCTTTAGGTTTGGAATTTTTAAAATCATCAGCTTCATCTTCTGAGTATGTATCTCCGTGCATACCAATCAGTTTTAAGATAACCCTATCTTTGGCACGTTTCTCTGCCATAGCATAAGGATAACCATTCTTATTATTGTATGGTGTTGCTTCACCGAATGACCAATCAGTTACCTCAGTTACTTTACCATTTTCTGCAACAACATTACGTCGTCCACGTACAGTAAGCACAACACATTTATTTTTTTGGTCTGTTTCAATTATGATTGGGTCATCAAACTTGATACCAAATCTAACTGCTACTTTTTCTAGCGACTTGTGATTAATAACCCAAGTACCGTGACAATCCCAAAGAGAAGTAGCTGGTGTTTCACCTATCTCTTTGAGTATTGTTGCTAAGTTTTCTGGAATTTTATTTGCCATTGTTTATTCTCCCTAAATAGTTATACCGACCCCACCACTTCTTACCATTATCAGAATGTTCTGGTGTCATTACGATATCATAACCATCATCTTTTAAATCAAATATGATAGCTGATAATCTTGTAGCTTGGTATTGTCGGATAGCTTCCCAACTTGTTATAGATTTATACTCTTTTAAGTGTGCTAACACTTGTTCTTTTTGCGACAACATATGTCTACTCCTCAATAAGTTTGATTGTTTTGCGACCAGCTTTAGATACATTGACAGTGAGTAGGTCACAATATAACTCTCTGTCATTGTCTGTCACATTAGATGTAAGAAACTTCTTAGCATCTGCATTTGTTTTTGCATCATAGTAAGTACGCTTGTACTCGTGTGCCATATGCATAAACTCATTGTCGTGTGACATATTTCTTTTAACTCTATCATCAATAGGTACTAAGTCTGATGATGGTTTCATTACTTCAAAGTTTGTTGGTGCTTGTCCAGCTCGTAAACAATCCCAAAACTCTTCAATGTAAACCCATATCTTATCAAAATATTTTTGACTCCAACCTACTTTGACATACTCATACTTGCTGTTGCCAAAGATAACAGATAAGTAACAAGCATCTGTTCGTGTAAGAAACATATACAGTTGCATCTGACCCATATAATAATCAGATACTTTACTCATATTACTAAATGCATTTGTATGTTTACATTCAATGACAGCACTTACTTGTTCATACTTTTCTGCTTCTGTTATTGGACCAAGATTATGTCTGTTGACTACTTCTTTAGGATAACGTGGTCGCATTATTAAACCATCTGTATGTCCGTGTAGTTGTACACCATTTAATTTATGTCCGTGTGTATTATAAAGAGCTTGTTTTTCTAACTCTCTACCATTCCATAATTCCTCTGGTGTATGGTCACGAAACCACTCAAGATTAAATTCTTCTGTTGCAATGCCAAGCTGTACTGGTAGTACATCAGATAAATCTTCTCGTTCTTTTTCTCCAGTTTTTTCTAGGAACAACTCATACCAGTTGCCATTGAGTAGTCTGTTTACGTCAGACCCACCGATACTATATTTATTTTTAACCATAACTACCTCCTCAAGTAATTGTTTAATATTATTTTACATTGTATTTAATTTATTTTCAAGCGTTTTTATTAAGCTTAATCGTGATTCTAACTTACGATAAATAGGATTATATAGTTCTTCATACGTAGACCAGAACTTATTATACTTAGAATTATATTTAATCGTATAGTTTGCTAGGTCTGCTGGTAACTCTAACATAAGTAATGCCATAAGCTTTGCTTTTTTCTTGGCTGTTATCTCACCAACTTTTGCTTGAATACTGTAAAGAACTTCAAGTTGTTTCTCCAATTCTACTTTTGGATATGGTTCAATAGATTTTTTTGCAATGATATATGCTTCTTCAAGTTTGTTTCTGTCTATTGAATCAATGTCATAGCCTGTTACTATGTAATCAAAACCATACTCACCACTTGATGCAATGCCATTACGCTTGAAGCCTTTATCAAATAGTGTGTGAAGTTTTTTTTCTAGTTCACGTGTTGTAGTTTCTGGTGTCTTCCCACCCAAACGTAACGCCCACGATTCATCACGTCTTACTGCTGGTAATTTTTTTGATTCCATTCTTATCTCCAAAGTTCTTGCACACATATGATTATGTATGATACGTATTGTTATGTTACCTCCTCAGTAACTAATATTATAAGGGTAGTACTCCTCCATTGTACTACCCTTTTATTCTAGTAATTCTATCCCAAGAAGTTTTTTAATATTTTCGTTCTTTATATTGAAACAAATATATGCACTCCCATTCTTTTCTTTTAATAAAAGTAAATCAACTTTACTATCTTGTTTAAGATACTTAGTTATCAAAGCAAAACCTTTTGCTCTGTACTTTGATTCGCATATAACTTCGATACGTTTATTATTTTGTTTAGGTTCTTCTCTGTTATCTGGAATAAACAACCTTATATCATTAGGAAATTCTTTTAAGATACCACTCAATGGTTGTCGTGTAGACGCCCATCTCCAACTTTTAAATAAAGAAACCCACCAGTTTTCGTGATAGGTTCCTTTTCTTTTTTCCTTACTTGACATTGTTTACAACCTCCATATTTATTATGTCGACTAGTAAATCTAATTTAACTTGAAACTCAATGTTTGATGGTGTTTTATTTTTAGCTTCACCTTTGTTAGTGATAGTATCACAACCCCATAGACTTCCAATATCTCGTATCAAGTTGTACTTTATCTTATCAACTATCTCAGTTGGTGTATGTTTTCTATACATTATTTACCTCGCTTTACTTTCCATACTCGTTTTGAATTTTCTTTGTAAGTTCTTGTGATGGCTGTAAAAGATTCTATTTTTTTAATAGCTCTTGCTAATCTTTGAGCTTGATTAGTTAATAGTATTACGCTTTCACCTTCTTTCATTTCTCTGGCTAAGTCTATCCAACGAAATAAATTAACGTGCGAATCGCTCACAGGTACGTCCTGTTCTATTGATACATTCGCCCAACCATTTATAGAAACACGTCTTGTTTTATATGCAGTAGTATCATCACCCATTGTCTGCTCCCCAGTTTGGATTTTGCATATACTCTATTATTAAATCTCTGGCTGTCCAGCAATCAAGTTCAAAGTCATCTTCAAGAAAAGGTCTTACTTGTAGTACATTGTACTCACCTTTATCTCTGAACCTTCTGATATAGTCAAAGATATCTTTCTTACATTCGTCATCAATAATCATACTGCCCTCCTATAATTGACGTTTGATGTGTGATGTTGATAGTCCTCATACAATATGTTTGCTGAATACACAGCAGTTTCTACTGTGTTCCATTGACTTTGCATAAGATAATCAACGGCCTTTTGTGCATCTGAACTTGCACTCCATAATACACTTGGCTTTTCTTTTAGTATCTTTATCCAAGACTTAAGATAGCTTAGTGTATCTGATTGACGTTCACTATATATACCAAACTTTGCACATAAGAATGAAGCACCAAGCTCTGCAACTAATTCTTCTCTGGCATACACATCTTCATTACGAATCTTTTGTGTGATACCATCTCTGTCTAGCCTGTGCTTTGCTCCTGTTGCGTGTATATATTCGTGGAACATTGTACTGTAGTAACCATTGGTTGACTTGAACCATTTGGTTTCTGGTAAATGAACAGCGTCTTCACTGATTCTATAGTATGCTCTTCGTGTATCGCTGTGTTTAGTTTCGATATTACAACTCTTTAAGAAAGCATCTATGTCTTGGTTAGCTGTGAACTCTAGCTCAACCTCTGGCTTGTCGATAAATTTTTCTGGCAAGTTTTCTACTTGGTCCTTGTTCCATACTGGATAGGCTGAGAAACCACCAGCATATTTATCTCCAGTTTCTTCATCAGTCTTTATGTATGGACGGATAGCAAACTGTAGTCCAGCTTTGCTACCTTTCTTTAGCTTACCACCTACACTATTCCATTGTTTGATTGTCGCCCAATCATTACTGGAATAGTTATACATTTGTGATGCAAACCACAACCACATTGCATTGCCACCACTAAACTCTATGTTACTTACAACATTTCTTGGTGGCGTAACTGCTCCATGCCAGGGGGCTTCCCACCCACTGGCACTCGCAACACCTGATTCTAGATTCTTGATTATCTCTTCGACAATCTGTTGCTGTTTACTTGGCATATCTTTTCCCCCATTTCTTGTTTGATTTGACCAAAGCTTTACGTATTATTTCAGTGAAGTCTGCAACAGGAACTAACTCAAAGTCTTTGCTTACATCTTGAACTGAAAAGATTGGAAGCTTTCTATCACCTTCTTTACTTGTATGAAGAAAGGTAGAGATAGTTAGTTCGTGGTCGTGACTACCATCTGGGTCTTTGCATCTGAACCTTATACTAATTACGTCGTCTGTTGGACTTATAACTATTGCGACAGATGTTGGATTGAAAACATTTACACTTGTTTCTATGCGTTGCATTTGTACCTCCTCGTACTGCAATTAAAATTATATTAAGTGGGGGATAACACCCTACTTATCCCCCAACTACTAGATGTAATATTCATAAGCGACTTAAATCACCAAATTTTTGGAACCTTTCCTAGTTGTTAATGTTTATATGTGAGGTGGGTCGTCATCATAGACTTCCCCAAAGTCTTCCCACTCTTGTTCCCAAGAGGGCTGACCATCTCCTTCGACTGTAGGGTCGCAGTCAAAACAGACATCAGGATTTTGAGAAGACATTTCGTCTGGCTTATACCAAGCTTTACATTCTGTGCATTGGTAACCAGTATTTGATTTATAAGTTGGACTCATTCTTTGACCTCCCTATTTCTAAAGTTATTAAGAACAGCCACAGCTAGTTCACGTTCAGTAAATATTATATACTTCTCACCACCCAACTCATACATAGAATCTGAATTGTGATATTGAATATACTTACTGACTGGCACGTGTTCTAAGTGTGGGTCATTAGGGTCATCTGTAAATAACAGATAGAACTTGTCGGTTTCGATATTGATATTGTACATATTAACTCCTCAGTCTAGTACATTGGTACATCAAAGTAGATGTATAATAATGTTATAATAAAATATAGAATTACACAAAGCATTAATAGTTTCAATGCTTCGATTGCGTAGAGTTTTATCTCTTCAATAATTTTATCTATCTTCATTGGTTCTCTTTCTATTAACGTTACGTTGCTTTTTATTTTCTACTTTCTTGCCATACTTTCTCATATGACCACGCTGTGATGTGATTCTTTTACCCATAAGTAATCTCCATTAAACTTTTTTTTGATATGATATTCAATACAAATCTGTGGCATACCCACGCCAATGCCCTA
>Ga0163180_10001974_pt1 | contig 11542 bp, 6 predicted proteins | sample AtlANTMetagenome_2_FD_109647 | JGI IMG/M metagenome (GOLD analysis project Ga0163180, IMG submission 109647) | Marine eukaryotic phytoplankton communities from the Atlantic Ocean - Atlantic ANT 4 Metagenome | ecosystem: Environmental > Aquatic > Marine > Oceanic | place: North Atlantic Ocean...
CACCAAGTCACGTTTCATTTCCACCATGGTGAGATACAATTGGTTGGACGCCCACGAGTTGATGATCTTCATCCCGGGTGGAGGCGTCGGCGTTGTGGCCAGCGTCGCTATGTGCGGTTGTTGATTCCCGATCGGCGTCGACAATTCCATCTTCGAGGCTTTGTTTGCCCCGTTCTCTTCGTCGCCCTCTTCACCCTCTTCGTCGTTCTCCGTGGCCTCTGTCTTAACGTCTTCACCGTCCGATCCCGCGCTGCCTTCGTCATCGTCATCGTCAACCAACTCAGCGGCGTTCGGAAGCGGTCGCTCCTTGGCTCGCGTCCACGCCTCGGCCCAAAACGCCGCCACCTCGGCGGCGATGGTGGCGCACCGAGTCTGCCGACGCTTCTCCTCAGACTTTTCACGATCCGCCGGCTCGCCCTCGCACGCAGCCACCAACTGAGACACTTGACGAGACGTTTCCTGCTTCCAATCGCGCTCGCTCGCAAAGTCCCGCGCCAACCACGTCATCTCCATCATCACGTATTCCCAGTGACTCTTTCTCTGAGAATCGTCGTGCGTCTTGACGTTAGCGCGCGCGTCCAGCGCCTTAATCTTCTCCCTGATCGCCTTGGCGCGCGCGATGAGCATATCCTCATCCTTCAACCGCCGCTTACGATCCTCCACACTCTCCTCCCCCGCGTCCGCGTCCGAGGTGGACGCGTTCGCGCCGCCTCGTTCGCGCGCCATATCGTCGGCGCGTCTTCGTCTTCTCCCTGCGCGTCGTCGATACGAATCGCGTCTCGTCAGTCCCTCCGTTCGCATCGTCTCGTCCATCACCATCGAATCATTCCTCTCGACCGTTCTCTCCCTCCTCCGCACCCCTCTCCCGTTCGATTCGACTCTCGCCGCGCGCGGCGGCGGCGCCGCCTCGCGCGCGTCGATCGCGCGCTCGGTCCGATCCATCGTCGATGTCTCCATCGATGTCACCCGTTTCTACCCCTCTGACCGCACCGATCGACGAACACGCGTTCGATCCACGTCCTCGCGCGATCGACGTCGTCCTCACCCCTCGGCGCCCTCGTCGACGCGGACGAATCGTCGAGAAATGCCCTCGACGCGAATTGCCCTCGAATCGCGCGAATTCTCAAGAATTCTCTCTCTCTCGCGCACCTCCGTTCGCGATCGACGCCCGTGAGCGATCGAAGCGATGTAAAAGACGTTTCCGGCGCGGACGCGCGCGAGTCCGCGCGTCCGCGCGGGCGTCGGCGGGATTTGACGTCCTCGGAACGCGCGAATCCGTGATCTCCACGACGAGGACATTTTCACGAGTCATGACTCTCCAACGAGTCCCTCCATGTATCCATCCCCGCGTTTAAACCTCACGCGTACGAAGGACGTCATCGAGACCGTGTACGTCATCCAGATACATAAAAATACACAGGTTTCACACACGCGCGCATACGCATTGAATGTCCGATCACACATACCCGAACATAAAAAAACCCACGCGCGCATCCTCGCGCGTCGTCCTCGCGCGCGTCCTCGAACGCGCGCGCGCGCGCGCGCGACCTCGCATGTCGCGCGCGCGCGCCGTCGTCGACGACGACGTTTTCGATTCCCTCGATTCGCTCGCGCGACGCGAATTAGCGATCGCGATCGCGTCTCGGTGCGCGGACGCCTCGCGCGCGGTGCGCGCGCACGAGCGCGCGACCGTCGCCGCGACGGTCGCGTGCGCGACGCACGCCGCGCGCGCGCGCGCCGTCATGCGCGAGTGTTCGACGACGATGCGCGACGTCGCGCGCGAGTGGCGATGGATGACGTCGGAGGAGACGATTCGCGCGCTCGAGGGGGCGTTGGAGGAGGCGCGCGCGTTTCGCGAGCTCGCGGAGAGGCTCGAGCGCGCGTGCGACGAGGCGGTCGCGCGTTCGGGGCGGGGGGTGGGGTAGCGAGGGGTCGAACGCGCGGCTCGAGCGCGTGAATCGGTCTCGGGGGGGGGAGCGCGGCGAACGCCGAAGGAGTGAAAACGCGTACGCGCGCGCGATGAATGAATTGAATTACGAAACGCGAGCGTACATCATCGACCGACCGGTCGTCGTCGTCGGCGAGACGAGGGCGATCGCGACGTTTCGCGCGTGTGCCCCCGTCGGTCGCGTCTCGATTTTTTGAGGCGTCGCGTCGTTCCCCGCGTCTCGCCCGAGCCGCCGCCGCCGCCGCCGCCGCCGCCTCGCCGCCGCACTCTTCGACGCGCGTACCGATGTCCACGACGCCCGCGCGCGCGCACGGCGCCGCACAACCCTCGCGAGTGACGTCGTCCTCGCGCGCGTCGTCCCCCCGCGCGCGTCCGTCGCGTCTCTCGCGCGCGTCGACGTCCGGGACGTCATCATTCTCGCGGTCCCGCGCGCGCCGCTCGTCGCGCCTCGTCGTCGCCGCCGAGCGCGAGGTCTCCACCGCCATCGCCGACGCGTGCGGTGGTCCGCGCGCGCTCCTCGGTCTCGCGGAATCGCGCGCCGCGGACGGTTCGTTCGCGGCCGCCGCGGCGTTGGCTCGCCACGCGCGCGAGGCGGCGGCGGCGGCGGCGGACGGGCGCGTCGACGCGCGGGACGACATCGTCGCGCGCGTCGACGTCATCGAGCGAGAATACGGGTTTCGATCGATTCTGGATGTGTATCACGACGCCGTCTCGCGCGCGGCGCGAACGCAGCGAAAGAGAGACGCGGCGAAACCTCGCGTGCGCGCGCGAGACCGCGCGTGTCATCGACCCAAAGCGCGTCAAGGGTGGACCAAGGCGGAGATGCGACGACGACGCGTGCGCACGTGCGTGGCATGCGAAAATATGCGCGCGAGAGAGGAGATGTTTCGAGTGATTCGTGTGCGAGAAGAGAAGACGACGCGGGTGGTGATTGACGACGGGGCGCACGGACGGAGCGCGTACGTGTGCAAGAGTCGCGCGTGCGTGGCGCGCGCCAAGAAGAATAAATCGGTGAACAAGGCGCTGCGGTGCGCGGTGGGGACGGAGGTGATGGAGGCGTTAGAACGAGAGGCGACGGCGTTCGAGGAAGAGGCGGGGGTGGACACGCGAGGGTTGGTGTTCGAGCGACCGGACGGCGTGGCGGGGCGGTGGGAAAAGCCGGGAGCGTGGGTGCGACGCAAACTGCAAACTAGTGCGCGAAGCAAAAACCAATGTACATGTACCGTCAACACGAAAACAGCGATCTCGCCCATTGATCTTCGTATTGTCGAACCGCGTGCGCGTACACGGCGAGCGGACGTTTCAAACGTTGTTGGAGTTCCCGCATGACGTTTTCATCATTGGTGTACTTGAGCAACTGCTCCGACTCTCTCGCGCCGAGCCCGGGAGACGCGTTCTTGTTCGCGCGTTCATCGAGCACATCAATGTCCAGATGTCTGAAATCCGGTAACTTCTTCAACTTTTCGACGCCGTCGTTGAGTGCATCCAACAAGAGGTATCGAAAGCACGGGGCGTCCAAATTCTTTATGGCGGCGCTCACTTGCGCGTCCTTGTTGTCGCTCTTCCCCGGCGCGAGCAGGTGGAGCCAATTGTCCCCACCCAAATAGTCGTACCACTCTAAAATTCCTAAATCGCACGCACCCTTCGCCTTCATCTCGTCGTTCCACAAGCGTCGATGCTCCGCCCCGGCGAGGCACGAGTACTTGTAATGACTGATGAATTGTTTGACGGGATCTCTCAGCACCGTCAAGTACACGCACGGCGCGTTCACGCGCTCACACAACCCCATACCGTACGAACCTTTACTAAATATTCGAATTCCTTTCTCGTACAGGTCGCGCAGACGTTCTGTTCCGAAATATTCCGCCGGCGTCCCCGTCGTAAATCGTTCAAACGTATCCTCGTAGCGCGCCCTCGTCGTGTCCACCAGCGGGTACGTCTGCCAATGCATGAACGGCGTCTCGTTTCTCGGGAACACCGCATCACCGAGTTGCGCCATTTTATGACGGTTATTCACTCTTCGCTCCGCCTGTCGCACCACCTGATGGAAATACGTTCCTCCCGTCTTTGGAATGTGAATAAAGTTGTAAAACAGCGCGCTATCCTTCTTCGACTGCGCCACCGCCTTCTTGCGACGCGAAATCTCGTAGTACCCGTCCTCACCGCCGCGCACGATCTCTTGAAATTTATTCTTCATCTCGCGCTCCTTCTTAATATCAGTATCGCTGAAATACGTCCCGCGAATCCCCGCCGCGACCGCCACCGCCGCCGCGAACGCGAACACCACCAACCACTTATTCCGCGACCACGTCGAAAACCACCCCGTTCGCGCGCTCTCGTCCGCGGAATCGCTCGGGGACGTCGACGACGCCTCGTACGCGTCCCGCGCGCCTCGCTCGACGTCCGCATCGCGCGACAAGAGCGGGCGCGCTTCTCGACGTTCCTCACGATCAACACCCATCGCCGGCCCGGGACTCGTCGCTCGACGTCGCTCGTCGACGCTCAACGCGCGCGTCGAGCGCGCGATATCTCTCGTCGACACGCGCGCGGTCTCGTTTCGTCTCGTCGACGACCGCGTCGTCGACTCCCGTCCCCGAGGTTCGTTTTGGTGTTGGACGTCCCGGCGCGCGCGAGACGCGAGACGCGAGACGCGGCGTCGGCGATTCGACGCGCGCGACGACGATGGACGCGCGCTATGAAAGAAAAGAATTAATAATTTACACGCGCGCGCTACGCGGATTCGGACGATGGTCCGTCGGCGAGCGCGCGCGCGCGCGCCAACGCCGCGCTGGGCCTCCGCCGACCCGCGCCCGAGACGGTTTCCCTCGCACCGCGCGCCTCGGCGTTCGCCTCGGCGTCGAGTTGATCGTCAATCATGTAATCGAACGCGAGTGAGAGTCGTTCAGCGCCGATGTCCGGTTCCAGGGCGACGAGCGCCTCGGAGACGCACTCGGCGGTGGAGAGACACGCGTCGTTCGGTTGCTTGCGAATCCGATAATTTGATTTCCGTCGAGGATCGATTCGGTACTTGGGCACGCGAGCGAGCCAAGGTATTCGATGATACATCGCCTTGGCGCGGTGCCACGTGGTGTCCAACACGATCAATCCACCGAGTTCGTGGCGTTCCGTCTTCGTCGTCTTCGTCGCGTCTTCGTCTCCTTTCTCCTTCTCTCCTTCTTCTTCACCCTCCTCTCGCCTCGTCGCCGTCTCCGCCGCCATCTTTCGCGCCCTCGCGTACGTTCCGAGATCCTCGGCGTCCTCGCTCGGCCACAGAAGTCCTAAATTTTCAAATCGCACGCCGAACGCCTCCTTCGGCGGCGACACCGCGTCCCCGGCGACGCGCAAATCCTCAAACAACACCCGCACGTCACACCTCTCCAGCGCCAACGCGCACACCACCGCGCTCCCCAGCGCGCGTCGAAACTCGTGTCTGTCCTGCATGATGTGCACGCGCGTGCGGTTTCGAATCCTCGCGTCTCGGCTCCCGAGCGCGCGCGCCACCGGCGCGCAGACGCACACGCGCGACGCCCGTCGACATCTCTCGCACGTCGGTCGCCCGTGGACGCGTTCGGGCGACGCGGACGACGACGATGACGCGCTGACGCGTCTCTCTCGCGTCTCGAGACGCTCGGCGCGCGAGGACACGCGCGCGAATTCCAAACGGTGTCCCGCCGCCATCCCACGCCTCGTCGCCCTCGTCGTCGTCGCCCTCTCGAGGAACGCGCGCGAGAGCGCGCTGACTACCGGTGCCATGACGACGACGTCCTCGTCGTCCCGCGCGAGTCTCTCTCCGCGCGGGATTCGCGCGCGCACGTGGAACGTCGCGGCGATCAATAACAACCCGTTCGAATATTACGCCTCGTCCTCGACGACGACGACGACGACGACGGGAGACGACGACGAAAAGTCGACGTACGACGCGTTCACGCGCGCGGTGGAGGATCAACTCGCGAGCGAGGGCTCCGGGGACGCCATGAGGGACGTGATGACGAATGCCATGATCTCCGCCGTGTGCGAACGCGCGCGCGCGGGACGACCGAGCGCGTGCACGGAGACGACGGTGAGGCGCGCTCGAGCGCACTACGAGAATCGCACGCGTTCGTACCGCGTGTCTGATTTTTTGAGAGACGCGGAGATCGGGGCGAAACGTTTGTGTTCGATGCCGGATAGGGTGACGAACACGGCGTCGACGGCGACGGGAACGACGACGCGACCGACGGTGATCAATCGGTACGACGTTGATATGGCGAATGAGGAGGAGTGGTTCGAGAGATGGTTGGAGTACGTGTTCGAGAGGCGCGTGAAGGGGATCGATGGAACGGAGACGACGATGTTTGAGAGATTTATTCCGATCAAGAGGGCCAAGTATCCGGTGACGAGCGAGGAGGAGGAGGAGGCGTCGATTCCTTTACAGGCGTTGTATCTGTGCGCGTTCGACGCGGCGTTGGTGCGCGTGGCGACGAGAGCGGCGGGGTCGTTCGAGGGGTGGCAGAAAATTCGCGCCGAGTTGGTGGATTCGTTGGTCAAGAGTAAGGCGGAGCGCACGCTCGACGTCTTGGAAAAATGTTTGTTGTCGCCCGCCGAAGACGCCGAAGACGACGACGAGACGTTATCGGTGTGTTTCTTACAGGAAGTCGGCGCGTCGTTCGTGGAAGGTATGCGCGCGCGCGAGGGATTGGTGTCGAGGTACATTATTCTCTGTCCCGAGGAGATGGACACGAAGAGAGACCAGAATTCAATTCTTCTCGTCTCCAAGTCGTTCGCCGGCGACGACGACGTCGTCGAGGCGACGGGAGACATCATGGCTTCCCTCGGCGAGGCATCGAGTAAGTTTTCAAAGGGTGACTTTTGCGCCTTCATCGTTCGCGGCGTCCTCCTGTGCTCGTTTCACGGCGACACGGACGGATTACAGACGAAGACCATCGTCGCCGCCGCGAACGCGTACGTTCGCGACAACGCCGACGCGGTCGCCGCGTGCGTCTTCGGCATGGACGCCAACACGCACGTCGCGCACATCGACGGTAAAAAACAAGGCGTTCGCGATTTCATCGAGTTTCTCGAGAGAGAGACCGCGTTCAAATCGTGTTGGACGCTCGCCGGCGTCGACGTCGAGAGAGACGCGTTCACCACGTTTAGCGCCAGAACCCATCTCCAGGCGCAACTCAACAAAGCCGTGCCTCGAGCCGAGGTCCTGACGAGTCCGCTCACCGATCGACACCCCAAAGACCACGTCTTGATCTACGCTCCCGACGACACCGGGCGCGAGACGACGACGACGACGAGGCCGCCGCCGTCCGTTCGGCGCGTCAACGCCGTGGATTTCTCCGCCGCCGGCGCGCCGCGCGCGCTCGATTTCGACCCCGACGCCTTCTTCCCGAACGCCAGATTCCCGTCCGATCACGCGGTCGTCGTGTTCACGATGCTTTAACCACCCTCACACACCTCGATTCCCCGACCCTCGCGCGTACGCGCGCGTTCCGCGTTCCGCGCGCGCGTCTCCGCCGACGCCCTCGGCGTCCCCGCCGAGCCCGTCACCATTCGTTCGCGTCTTCACACGCACGCGCGCGGCGTCATGCGCATACCGGGCACTCGCGCGCCTAAAGAACACCACGCCGACGCCTCCACCGAGAGACCGCGTCGCGGCGGCGATGCGTCGGCGACGAACGCGAGGGATGCGCTCGTCGGTCCATTCCGCGTGACGATTCCGAAAATCCAACTCGGTGGTCGCGAGATCGACGTCGACGTGCGTGGACGATTCGGAAGGCGCGGAAAATCATCGCGCGAGAGTAGGGACGGTCAGAACGGCGCGCTCGATCGATTGAAGGATTTCGGTGGGAAGATCAAGGGACTCGGGAACTTTCAACAGAATTTGATGACGAACATGGCGGTGAAAGTCATCGCCGGGGTGTCGGGGACGTTATCCGGTCTGTTGCTCGCGGGATTGGCGTATAAGGTGGTCGGAGGGTACCAAGATGAGATAAAAGAGGCGCGAAGGGAGGTGTCGAGACAGAATCAAGAGCGAAAGGCGCGATTGGCGCAGGTGCGGCGTCTGTTGAGCGGTCCGCTGCGCGCGGCGGCGCGAGATTTGAAACATCGATTGGATTACATCTTAAGGACGCCGCCGAGGCGAAGGGTCGGGGAACCTCCGAAGATTCGGGCGAATTATTTCTCGGCGCATTATCCCGATAACCCGAATGAGGCGGTGAACTCGACGCTGTTTCGTTTGTGTCGATATTTGCACTGGGTGGAACAGTTTCAGCGAGGGGTACAAATGGAGGGCGTGAGCGAACAAGACACGTGGCAGTACGCGTTGGATCAGCAGCTGGACAGAGTCGCGCACGAGTTGGAAGTGAGTACTGATCGGTACGATGCCACGATGCCGACCGAGCGTTTGACCGAGGTGTTCGCCGCCGTGCACATTCGTGCGTGCGGATTGGAGGAGGATGAAAAAAGTCAAGACAAAAAGAAGCATAAATCTTCAATCTTTCTTCGCATCGATTCTTCCCTGAACGAGGACGAGACATATTTTTCAAAGGAATCTTTGGAAGAGCGTCGAATCGCGCGCGTGCCCAGGCGGTCGCTGTTGAGCATCGAACCGCAGGAGCGCCTCAGCAGATTTCCCATGCGCTTGTTCCGCGATACGCAGGTAGCGTTGGCGGAGGTCTTCGGTAAACTTCACACCTTGGAATCCGGAGGCGAACACGCGCAGTCTCAGAGTCAAGTGAATCCGCACATGTTGTACACGGAATTCGTCATGAAACTGGAGGAGGCGCAGATGCTGTACGAGCAACAATTAATGGAAGGCGGGGACGGCGGCATGGACGAGATGACGTTGGCTGCGCAACAAGAAAACTTACAAGCCGATCCGTGGTTCAGATGGATGCTTCCGTTACAGCTTCAGATTCGTCGTTTAGCGATGCTACAGTCGCAGACGTCTAAACTACTGACGAGGAAGGAGGCGCGTGAATTACTCGCCGCGAGAGCGAGACTTCGCGGCGTCCTCGACGGTCTCGACGGATTACTCTCGGTTCTGGAAAGACGATTGGACGATCCCTTGTTTAACAAATCAAAACACAATCTGAAGAAGAAGAATTATTTTGCCACCAAGGCGGAACAAAAGCGCATCCGTTTATCCGGTGTGAAGAGGCAAAAGGCGCTCGATCGCTGGAACAAGTTGAAACAAGCCATTCCGTACACGGCAAAGTTTAGACGTCTCCCTCCGCCGCCGACCAAGCAAAGCTTTTACAATCTCTTATCGAACGATAAGTTTAAGACGTTCATTCGCCGTTACAAAAGACGCGCCACCGCGGGTGTTGTGTCCGCCATCTGCACGGCCGTTGTCGGTACTGTCTTGTCGAGCACCGTCAACAACAGTCATCTTCGAAGGACAAAGGCTGCTCAACAGACGAAAGACGCGGAGGAAGCCCTCGTCGAGGAGGACGAACAAGACGAAGCGGAGAACGAAGTTCACATAAGTGCACACATAAAATAGCTTGCTTTCGCGCGCGTTGTTATATTACATGAACACTGCTGTATTTATTTCTTTAACTGCGAGACGTCGCGGCGACGTTTTCCGAGTTTTCTTTCAGAATGGCGTCGTTGATCGCCTTTGCCGCGTAGTACCATTCAGCCCATTGAATGACGCCATCTCCGTTTAAATCGGCGGCTCTCGTAATTTTTTGAACTGTTTCGTTGTGAGAGTCCCAGTTTGTAGCGCCGGGCACAATTGTGTCGATAAATATGTCGATGATCGTCGCAAACTGTTCCGGATTGAGATACGGGAACGGAAACTTGTCGTCCGGTTTCGAAGCGTTACTTTCGAACAGTGCGAACGCTTCTTTATCAAAGTCTATCTCCGCTCGGGTTCGCGTCTCGACGCTTCCTCCGACATTCGTCCCAGCGCGAGCTGAAACGGCGAAAACGTCTTGAGCGAAACTTTCGATAACTTTCAGCAGGGTTTCGTTCAAAGCGTCAGTCGCGGGGGTATTCACCGGATCGATCAAGACAGCATCATCACGTCTGGACAGGGCTGTGTTCAGGCGACGTCCGACCACGGTGACTTCGAAATCTGACAATAACTGCGCGACGAACGCGAGCACGAAGGCGAATACGTTCGTCATGATTTCTCTCACCGCGGGCATTTGCTCAAACTCCCTTGTGAGCTCGTTGAGCGCATTCGCGTCCGGACGGAATCGAGTGAGAGACTTGACACTTCTCGGCGGAGCTTTCTGCACCTCCATGCGAATCCGTCGTCCGAGCATGTCCAACTCGAAATCCGAAAGCACCGTGGACAAAACGTCGACGATCAATTCGAAACAGTTAATGTAGAGAAGACGCTCGATGTTATCCGGAATCGCCTTCACGTTGTACATGGGATCTCGAAGCAAGTAGTCGACAAACTCTGCGATCGCTCTTCTGGTTTCCTTTTGCGCCTCTTTTCTTGCTATATCTTCGTCGCCTTCGAGACTGATTCCCATGAATGAGCGCGCTTCCGACGCGAGGCGCCTAAATTCGCCGCGACGGAGCCCATCACCCACGTTAGACAAAATGTCAAGATTGGTCCTCGTTCCGTTCTCGCCTTTGGTGGAGGCGTCGTCATCCTCCGCCGAAGACGAAGGATCCGGGCGCATCAAACGCATGGAAATGTCGAAACCCAAGCTTGTCATCACCGGTTCCTTGGCGATGTCCCCGAACAGTCCGCGAAGAACGTTGATGTAAGTCTGGCGTTCGATCGCTCGGGGTAAAAACACGGAAGAGATGGCCATGGAGCGAGTCACCATGTACTCGTCGACGCACACCTCGATCAGATCCTCCATAGCGCGCTTGGTTTCTTCGCGATCTTCTTCACCGAACGACACCGTCGCAAACGCGTGGGCGTTGCTCTCATCGTACGGATCTAGCGCTAATTCAACCGTAAAACCCTTGATTTTTGCCTCGAGCGTCACCGCCTCGGATAACGTACCCACCGCCACCTTGGCGATGTTTCGTTGCAACTGAGGAAACACATTCGTCGGGCCCGGGAGTTTGAGTTCTTTCCTCGCGATCTCAACATACAGGTCATCCGACAGTTCCGGCATCGTGTCCAACACGTCTCTACCGCTCGTGGTCCGTCTGAGGCGTTTACCGTCGTCGTCGTCGGAGACACTGAAGACGAATTCTCGATCAAACATTTGCAACTTGAACGTTTTCAAAGAGTCTTCAAAAACCGTCCAGCCCGTGAGTACGCCGTTGGTGTACATGACGCGCTCGATCGGTCCCGGAAGCAATACGGGTATGCCGTTCGTCTCTCCCACCAAGTCGTCGATGAACGCGTTGAGCTCCTTTTCCTTAATGCCGCTCTTCGTCGGAATGTGCGTCAAATTCAGCGTGTTGGACAGCGTGATCGGGTGTCCGAGGACGTTGGACCTAGCTACGTTGTTTGTCATATTCTTCAAAGCCATCTCGTACGCCGTCTTGCAAATCTCACGATACACGGTGCCCTCGGCGAAATTAGGCACGATCGGAATGTCGTACGCGTCGATGATGAGATCCGCGTACCGATCCAACACCCGCATCTCCGGATCCTCCCCCCCCGATTTCGTCTTCATCACGCGA
>Ga0163180_10001976_pt1 | contig 11537 bp, 12 predicted proteins | sample AtlANTMetagenome_2_FD_109647 | JGI IMG/M metagenome (GOLD analysis project Ga0163180, IMG submission 109647) | Marine eukaryotic phytoplankton communities from the Atlantic Ocean - Atlantic ANT 4 Metagenome | ecosystem: Environmental > Aquatic > Marine > Oceanic | place: North Atlantic Ocean...
AGCCCAAATCCTTCACCATGCGTCAGAGTCACAAAAGCCTTAACCTTTTCATGACTGTACAGCCCGTGCATTTGTTCGTCCGTCAGATTGCCATGCAAAAGATTAATCGAGCACTTATAATTTTCACTTTCAAATTCTCTTTGGATTCCTCCAAACATTTCCTTAGTTTCGTAATAATCTCTCACGCTATCATTGGCTCCGTTAATCTTTAAGATTAGTCCGACTTCTTCGTTCTTAAACTCTTCGCCAAAAGCTTGAAGGACACCTTCAACATTCTTTCTCGGCCCAAGTTGAGCTACGCATAAAAAGTTGAAGTCGTGGCGTGGATTGATATCTAATGGTGTTGCTTCGACATCTTTTACCGGAAACCCTAGATGGGTAATTGGTGTATCACACTTGTAGCCTCTGATTTCTGCACCTGTTTCGGGGTTCCTGCCATCGTGACTAGTATCTCTATAGACATCAGCGGAATGCTTAGAAATGGTGACAATCTTATCAACCATATTTCCTTTAACCAACCACTCCGATGCAACTGTATCAGTCTCAATGCCAGCAGTGTATCCAACATCATGTGCTGTTATCTTTTGCCATTCATTCGGAATGGTACACTGGATAGATGCGTCAAACTGCCCGCCGTTTTGCCGGTACATTACAGTCTTCTGTAGCGTCGAGTCAATAAGCTTGCGCAAATCATCATCCTTCCAAATCCAACCTGTCTTGCCCCAGTTAATACTGTGTAAATATACATCAATGCTCGGGTCGCTTATCAAGGACTGAAAAGCAAAACGTGCCATTTCGCCATACCCAGAGCGAGATAAGATAGGGGCGATTAATAATACTTTTTTCATTATGCTACCTCCAAAAATCTAAAGTTGTTGTGTTTTCTAGTTTCCCAAGAACCTTCTCTTTCGTGAATATCAAGCATGGTGTCTACCCACTGCTTTTCGAAATTTTGAAAATTGTAGTTCTTGATAACATGCTCCCTGCCGCTCCTACCCATAGCTTCCCTAATGTCGGGGCTCATGTGGTAAAAGTTTCTCAAGGCGCCTACAACCTGCTCCTTGGAGAGCCTATCCTCATAGATGAAAGGCACAGACTGAGAGCCAATGATGCATTTTGATGCAGGATCGAGTCCGATGCCAAACAACGATTTGCCATCAGTAACCTGCTCTTGCAAGCCGCCAGTCTTGTTAACAATAATTGGCGTACCACACGAAAGAGACTCAAGCGTTGCCAGTCCGAAACCTTCAGCATCAGAAATATTGATTGTGCAGTCAGCCACATTGTAATACATTGCCAAATGCTGAGGTGATACTTTATCTGTTGAGAGAAGTACCTCGGAATTTGTCAATCCAGAATCTGCCAGAACTGCGAACAGATTTTGTCCATACTGGTCTCTAGGATCTGTATGCATAATCAGTGCTGCTTTATCTCTACCAACGCCGCTACTGTCCAAGAAGTCTCGGAACCAATAAATAAGACTGCCAGATTGCTTCCGGCGGGCATTACGGTTGTTCCAAAAGAAAATCATCTTGTCTTTCGTGGCATGCTCTTTATCAAAATTTTCTCTAAGCTGACGGACATGCTCTTCTTCGAATGGCTTGAAAAACTCCGAATCAACCGCGTGGGGAATATATGCAGAGTTGACTTCTGGTGCGACTGTTGTGACAATATCGTGCGTAACCTTTGAAATGCATGCAACAAAATCATTTGAATTGTACCACTTTGCATTGTAAGTCGGATAGGGATAGTTATCCCACACATGATAATATACCATTGGCGCCAAGCTTCGAAGTTCCGATTCGATATCCCAAAGCCAGTCATAAAATCTAGGGTCTGTCATAAACCAAATAATATCTGGACGTTCATTGCGTACAATGGAGCGAACGATATCTGGAGTGCCATAACCATCAACTGGGAAAATCTTCCATCTTTCACCATATTCTTCTGTAATCTGCGGCTTATGCTCTGGGTGCTTAATAGCTCCGCCCAAGCTTATGACGTCAAATTTATCTGACTTAAGTAACGCTTCGATTACATATTTTGTCTGGGTACCAACACCTGACGGTGAAAGGGGGTGGTCGGATATTGTCAGTACCTTAATCTTCTTATCTTCCATTTATTCTCCTATATTATGGACAGTGTTCTGTATGTTTGAATTCACAGTATTGACAAGAACTGCGATTCTTTAAATAAACTTTTTTATTAATATTGTGAAGTGCTTGATTCATCAGCTTGACTGCGTTCTCAGTCCTTCTCTTGCCCGAAGTGACTTCAAATATCTCAACTCTGTTTTTCTTTGCAGTGCGCTTGAGCAAGCCGAAATGACACTTAATATTCTCAGGCGGGATGTTATGCTTGAGTGCATAAAAATACTTATAAAGGATAAGCTGGTACACAACCATTGTATCGCTACGGCGTTTAGCATCCCAGCCCCATGAAGTACTCTTCCAGTCTAAAATATGATAGGTATCGCCGGTTTTGACAACCAAATCGATGAAGCCCTTGAATTTAAAAGGTGCTTGCTCGAAAGTGGCGACATCTTCATATATCTCTTCTTCACACTTGACTATCTCGTATTCTCCGAAATAGTTATCTAGCTCTTCCTTGTACTCTTCGACTAGGCTCATGCCTTGAATCCGAAACTCGTCAAATCTCTTGTCGGATTCTTCTAGAAGATTGTGCTCTTTGACAAAAGCTTCTTCAAAGAATTCTTGAAGATGTTCGTCTACAACATTTTCCTCCAAGTGATTTTCGATTGCTTCGTGCAATGCGGAGCCGAAAGCAGTATAAATGTTGCCAGAGAAAGCCCCGGCAACTTTATCAATGTTAGCTAGCTTGTGATAGAATGGGCACTTAGCCCAATTCTTAAGCTGCGAAAAAGAAATATGTCTCATATAAACCTCTAAGAGTTAGTAGTTTTCTTTGCCCTACTTCTCTTAGACGTTTGTGATTCAGTTTTTATTTTATTTTCGACAGCTTTTTTTGAAAAAACCCATTCCCCCACCAATCTAGGCTCAATATTCTTAGTAGAATATGATGTTAGCGGAAAGACTGGGGCGGCTGCAGGTTCGGTGTTGTACTCTTCTAGTTTGACTCCTTGTTGCTGCAAATAAGCAACCATGTCTGCGTTAGAAAAAGTCTGAACCTCTTCTCTGGCTAGGTGCCGACGAGGCAATTCAACAGTTGCATGCAGATTGCCTTCCTTTTCAGTAATTTTGATTTTCTTGTTCATGTTTTCTCCTTTTTTTTATTGTGGCTTGAATTCAGAAAATGATTCTAAGTCTCTTATCTTCTCATAAACATTTGGACTTATCTTTTTTATGGTATGTCCGCCTTTTAAATAATAAGATTCAAAAGCTGTAGCAAAATACTCTCTTAAAGATGTTGCTGCATATGGGCGGACAAAGAGAGTGGGAGCTACAGCCCTTATTTTATCATACCCTATCTTTTTATACAAGAAGAAATCGAACTCTTTATCATATTCAATATTTAAAAAGTCAAAATAATTCAACTTCTCTCCTTCTTGTTGCAGCAAGTCATAAAGCCTATTTCTCTTCCCCAAGAATTCTGTAGTGATTTTTCCGTCCTCGTAAAGTTGCTCTCCGTATTTATCTTCAAATCGGTGTGCAATCTCATGAACCAAATCATCAAGAAAGTCAATCTCTTTTTCTTGGTTATTGTCAATAAAGATTTTATTGTCATAATGCAGTGCGGAAATTTCTCTCCGCTTTAAAACATCATACTGTCCAATATAAATATTGTCCAACCCGGTGTAACATTGGGCTGGGATATTGTTTGTGATTAGTGATATTACTTTACTCAAATCAACACCTTTGGGTACAGGATCCTTAACAATGAGTTTTATTCCGTCACCAAAACTATATTCCTTTCCTTCATTCAGAAGGCGGTTGGCTGATTTTTGAATCGACTTTATTAAGTTGTTTCTGCTCATTTCCTTCCTGCTGTTGCTTTAAAAGCTGTTCGCCGTACTCGACGTCGTTAAGAGCTTGGTGATAACCTCTAATCCAATTCTCTTCAGCTATAGCCATCAAGAACTCTGGAAATTCTTCGGACATCACTTCAACGATATTTTCAACTCTGACTTCTCCGTTGTTTGGTGAAGTCTTTTCTCCGACATAGTTAACTAGCCAAAGCTTCATGTCAGATTCTGTCTTATCAACGATTCCTTCTAGAAGTGGGCTTTTCCCAATATCATCCATTATTTTCTCCTTTTTTGCTATTAATTATAATCATAATAGAATATTTGTCAATTATTTATTAGTTCTCATTATCCAATCTGCAATAGGCAAGACAACATTCCAATTCTTGTTTGGATTTTCCATGTGATGTTTCCAATGCCATGGCTGGTACTTTTTTGCCCATTGTGGATTTTTGTGTGAATAACCATGCAATACATGAAATGCTATAGCGTAAGAAAGCAGTGCTACATAGAATGAAGGACTGAGAAAATAGATGGGAATGTGAGAGACTGTAAGAAAAATCAACCCGAGAAGTTCTCTACTTGAGAAGTTGTCGTCATGATAATCTCCCTTTATACAGTCGGCGTGATGCTCTCTCAAGTGAAACGCAAAAGGACTTCCCTTTTTCTTTCCTTTTTGATGGAACAACACTTTGTGAACCCACCACTCGACAAAACTAGCGTATACTAAACCCAACGCAAACATTATCATGTCATAATCACCACCTTAATTTATATACATAATACGCAAGTAAAATCTAAATTATTCATTTTATTTTATTATTTTTTATTTTACTGCTAATAATTTCGAAACCTTCTTCGTATGTACTAACCAAATCCCAGTTTCCTGAGTGGGTGATAACTATGACAATGGAGCCATCTGGTATTGTTTCGATTACCAGTCCATAATGGTAAATGGGATCGAAAGGGACTGCATGTCCGGTATCATCAACTTTGAAAGAATTGTAGCCATCAATCCACTTTACCAAGTCGCCTTTGCATAGCTTCATAATATATGCAGACTACAATATCTTTGCAGCTTCCGTTGCAAGACGAGAACGTTCACCTTTTGTAAAAGTAATGTGTCCCGACAAAGGAGAGTGTTTGAATTTCTCAATAGCATAAGTCAATCCATTTGATGTTTCATTAGTATATACATTGTCAATCTGCTCAATGTCACCAGTGAGAACAATTTTAGTACCTTCGCCTACTCTTGTGATAATAGTTTTGACTTCGTGAGCAGTTAAGTTTTGTGCTTCATCAATGACAATAAACGCATTAGAGATTGAGCGTCCACGAATATATGTCAAAGCTTCAAGCTCGACTGTGCCTTTCTCCATCATGTCTTGCAAAAAGATTCTATCGTTGCCCATTATAAATTGCATATTGTCTTGAATAGGCTTAAGCCATGGCATCATCTTTTCTTCCATGGAGCCGGGGAGAAATCCGATGTCTCTTCCCAAAGGCTGTACTGGACGGGAAACTACGAGTTTTTTATAGTTTGATTCTATCAATCCCATGTCTTTCATCTGATCAGATAAGGTGGTGCCCATGTACAGAGACTGCTCCATACCGGCAGCAATTGCACACAAAGTCTTTCCAGAACCTGCTTGTCCGATAAGGGTAACAAGAGGGATATCTGGATTCATCAACAAATCAAAGGCAAAAGTCTGCTCTTTGTTTCTTGGGAAAACTCCCCACTTTAAACTTTTCTTATAGTCTACCACCCTTTTCAAAGGTTCGTGATAAGACTTAAATCTAGACAGGCACGATTTCTTTTGATTGGAAGACGAAAGAAGCATTATGTAACAATTAGCATACAAGCTAGCTTGCTGCTGAATAGCCATTTCTTCTGTCAGTCTAATATCTTCGCCATCATAGAACCTATCTATCATTTCGTCATCAACCAAGATTGTTGCCAATCCAGAATATATCTTGTCGGCATCGTCAATAACCTGTGATACGACATAATCTTCTGATTCAACTCCAACAGCATTGGAAATTACTCTAAGATTGATATCTCTAGAAACTAAAATAACTTTTCTAGTTTTTGGAGAATTAGCCTTTACAGTTAAAGCAGTAGCAATTATCATATGATCTGGAATATCGATTGTCAAATCTGGAGGTAGTGAGTTTTCGTCTATCTCTTCATGCGAGAAAACTTTAACTATACCTCTGCCTTTGTCGATACGAATTCCTTTCTTTAGGCTACCCTTCTCTCTAAGTGAGTCGAGCACTCTAATGAAATTTCTTGCGTTTAATCCCACTGCATCTTGTCTTTTTTTATGTTTATCAATTTCTTCCAAAACCTTTAGTGGGATAACAATATCGTTGTTTTGGAAATTGTAAATTGAGTTATAGTCACTAAGAAATACGCTAGTGTCTATTACGAATGTCTTTTTAGCCATATATTTACCTTGTGCCGCGAGAGCAAAATCTTCTCTTCGGCTAAAATAAATAGAACGCCAACCTAGTTATCTTTGAGATGCCCCGTATGATTGTTAATTTTTTCTTTGCTGTATATATTGCTATTATCGGATGCGCCATTCCGATTTCTGCCAGCTTCAACCTGCAACAAATGAAAAGCAAATACAGGTGGGCGGAGGCTGTTTACATACTAATTTCCATACAAGATGAATATTATTGTCACGATGGAAATGAGGAAGAATGCGTCTTAATGGGCAGAAGAGTGGGCACTGGCACTTCTTTTGTCATAGAAAATAATTATGAAGAAAACTACAGCATTATGATGACGGCGGCGCATCTGTGCGCTACGCAGCGAGAATATTGGGACTTAATAATACCAACAGAAAGAAACAATGTGATACATGATTACACACTAAAAGTCGTTGTAAATTCCATAGAGGAAGAAATGTATGATGCTGAGATATTAAGATATGATTATGATGCAGACACTTGTGTCATGAAAGTGCCTCATGTATTCAGAACGCATCTTGAGATAGCAAGAGAGCGGGAGGCGCCAGATTACGGAGAAGAGATATGGACTATTGGGGCGCCAACAGGATATTTTCCTGACTCGGCTAAGCCAATAAACAGTGGATATTTTGCCGGCGAAGTTATTCGCTGGAGAGAGGAAGAGAACGGAGACATGACTCCTATTCCTTTCTACAATTTCTCATTAGCAACAATACAAGGAATGAGTGGTTCACCAATAATCAATCGGGATGGCAAAGTTGTTGGGATAGTATCCGCAGTGGCTGTCAATTGGCATATGATAAACTATTCGCCAACAATCCAACAAATCAGAGAGATTGCCGAAAAAGATTAATCTTTCAGCATTTTCTCAATTTCTTTGAGAAGCCAATATGAAGAAGTCATTTGTTCTTCGATTGCAGTTTCAGCATTTACCTCCGCATCTACCACTGGAACGGCGCGGGGTTTTCTTGGATTGCCTACAGTATATTGTCTTTCGTCGTCTGCATTCTCAGGAGTTATACCTCCAATCCAAAGATACTTTTGTAGTCTTTTCTCCAATGCATTCTCGATGTCATCGTAGTTGCTGTTAACAGTCCTAAACACGCTAACCAGCTTATTCATCTCAGCAACAGATTTAGAAAAATCAATATCGATTCTTATTTTAAATTTAAGCATCAACGAATTGTTGTTATAATCGACAAGTGTTCTGCCGGCGCCGGTACTGGAACTGCCGGTATTAGAGCCCCATGGCTTTGATAAACGATAAGCTGGGGATTCAATTTCAAAGTCGTCGGCGGTGAGTTCTAATGGAAGAATTTGTTCGCTATAATCTTTTCCATCGCCAAAGTCTAAAGGCATTTGCCTTGCTGCAGACTCCTGTGCCTGCTTCCACACACTCTTTACAACATCTGCCACAGCTTGCTTCATGTCTTTTGCGGCGGCTACCTTAATCTGTGGGAGGCTTGGGCGATTCCACATGGATTTAAGAACGTTAACTTGATCTCCTTTGTGATTGGTAATCTCTTCTGTTGGGAAATATATCTCTAAATGCTTTGGATGCAGGGGTACCTCAAAGTTCATGCTCAGCACCAATTCCGCCAATCCTGACGCATCGTCTTCGTCGCTTGAGTCCCAAATCATATAGCTTGTTTTTTCCGGTATCATTTCGTGATTACCGTCTGTGAAAGCTTTTTTGAGTTTAGCAAACTCTTCAATATCTTCTGCCATTTCGGGAAAGAGTTTGTAGAAATGAGTGTCAATTGCTTTTATGATAGTCTCTTCCTTTTCTTCTCCCCAGTCGCGTTTTGCTGATTCCATAAAAGCCTCAGCTTCGTCGGCTGCAGCTTTGGTGCCTTGGTGCCTGCCAGAATAATACCCTCCCCAATCTTCGTCAACAAGATTTAATGAAATGTTTAAGCCATAATCTTGAGAGTCTTCCGTCACATCAACTCCGTCCGAATAGCTATCGATATCTATGTGATAAGTTTCGACATCCATATCTCCAAACATGTCATATGCAACAGTATTACTGTCATAAATATTTTCATTAATATCATCTTGCAGTCTTTCTGCGATGTCGTCCAAGTCTAGCTCGCCGGCATCAATCATGTCTATCATTCGTTGGCTCTTGATTTTCCATGGAATATAAACCATACAGCGAACACTAAGATGGACTCCTTCGCCATAATCATCCATATCAGAATCTACACTAAGAAACCCTTCATTCCATTCACCTTCATAAACTCTTTCATTTAACTTTTGAAGAGCGTTGTCTGGTGGGTTTTCTATAACATGATCATAAATTTCGTTTACAATTTCATGTGCGGTTTCCAGACGAATGCCCATCTCGTCAGACATATGATTTGCAAATTCGCCTGCGTCATGTGTTTCGTAATCATAGTTCTCATCGTGTCTATCCCAAAACGTTTCAAAATAAGGCTCTTCTCCAGAATCCATGGATACTTGAATAGCAATTTTGTAAAAATCATCCTCATTCTTAAGGCTATCATCTTTCATAAAATAAAAGACTTTTCCGTCACCTTCAGTGTAGCTTGAAAAATATGAGTTGCCTCCTTGGGCAATACACCATTTTGTTTTAGAGCCGAAGTGACATGACGCTTCAGTAGTGAAAGGACGGACAACAAAATACCTTTCGTCTTCATAGATTACAGATGCTTGTCTTGCTGCAAGCATTTCTCTAGTGCCGGGGCGATCCATCCTTTCCTTTCTCGCTTTTTCGATTCTGGGTAGGATAACATCTGCGTGGATTGATGTCGTAAGTTCATCAAGAGTTTTATATTGATTGATGTCTCTTTTCTTAAGCTGCTTGCCGTATTTGACAAATTGCTCAAGGGCTGCAACTAGTTCGTTAGCGGTGTCCCATTGTTCATCTTCGGTTTCTAGCTTAGCCAATTGCCTAGCAGCCCAAGCAAAGTGTTTAAATTTGTGCTGCCTATCATAATAACTAACTATATTTAAAGCTTCCTCCGACACTATTTCTTCATATTTCTTCAGAACATTTTCAAGGCGCCCTTCCATCAGGAGCCTAATCTGTTCTTCGCTTAAGTGCGTTAAGTCCAGCTTATCAAACATGCTTTCTGCGATAAGGGATGCATCATATGTTGCCTCAGCCTTATCCCCATTAATAAAGAAATCAATCCATTTTCTTTGATTCATTGCAAATAATACCTCTTTTGTGTACAGTAAGTAGTTTTGTCTAAGCCAAAAAAAAAGAGAAGACTTGAAAAAATCTTCTCTTTAAAAAATGGAGGGAGTGTTTGTTTCGAAGAAGCCTAGCCTCTTCTGCTAATAAGTATACTCCCGAGGTGCAAAAGTCTAAAAAATAATCATTTTTTTGGATAATTTTTTACCAAATTTGAAGCCAAGTCGGATGAAGAGTTTGCTTTGTAATCTCCGCCGATGCCCCAAAGCATCTTAATTCCTAGATTTTCGCAGACATCCTGCTCTGGAGTGTTATCTTTTCCTCTATCTCCGCCATTGGCAAAATAGTCAGGTTTAAGCCTAGCAATTGCCTCACAGACTGTATTATCTGAATCATCAACTCGGCTAACTCCTGCAACTCCCTTGATGGCGCCTAGAATTTCTGCTCTCTCATCCCACTCCATGAACACGAAACCTTTCTTTCTTTGCAGCCATTCATCGGAATTGGCAACTATCCAGACATCGCCGTGCTTAGCTGCATCCAGTATCATTCGAACATGTCCTACATGAATAGGATCAAAACCACCGGACACCATCACAGTTGGCTTTTTGTACCGCGTCCAAGGAACGCCATCACTTCTTCCATCACTCATTCTTTCCTCCCTCTTCTTGCTTTGAATGTTGTGCTTTCTTCTGCAAGTACCACTCGCTTCTGCGGCGACTACTTGCAACGTATTTTCTAATATTTCTCACTGTTCTTCTCCTTGCTTCTTGGGAACAGACTCATATTTTTTATTTTCAGAAAGAATCTCCTTTTGGAGTGCTCTTATCTTATTTATCTTTTTTTCAAACTCAGAAACATTTTTATATTTCTTGCTGCCACTTGTACTTGCACTTTCCAACACTGGCGAAAGGATTTCTTGTAGCATCGCGATGTTAGAATTAAACTCTTTCAAAGCTAGGAAGAAGACAGTAATCAGGAAATTGACATGCTGAGCATATTCTTCCGTCACATCTTCACCCGGTGCCAAAGCAAATCTCAAAGTAGTATAATCTTCTGAGATTATAAATTTCCCAACAGGAGACTTGGCGCCGTCATATACTTCTAAATTAATATCTTCATCAAACTCAGAAATATAGCCTGTAGCGCCGTCGTCTATGGATTCAAGATAGTGTATGTACATCGTAAAAAACTGAAACTTATCTTCATGACAGTGAAACTTGTACGGAGATATGTCTATCCCGTGCTTCATAAATCGCTCTACCATTTCTCGTTTTCTGCTGTCCATATCTCTTTCCTTATGTGGTACACCCGATAGGATTCGAACCTATGACCCTCGGCTTAGAAGGCCGATGCTCTATCCTGCTGAGCTACGGGTGCTTGTTGTAGTTTATACGAATGAAAACTAATCATTATTCACCAATGAAAGGTTGAGGAAACTATCAACAATCTCTATCGTATGTTCTGGTGATTCTGTTTCTCTGGCTATAGTCCGTGGGTGGAGAAACAATTCTCTATCATTTCCTGTCTCTCCGCACCTATCTCCCACAAAGTATATTTGATACTCATCGAAATATTCTGTATTTTCGATTGGGTAAGTCTTGTCCCAGCCAGTTGGATAAATGTCAAAACTAGTATCGCCTCCGAGCTTTACAGTTAAATCAAAATCATTATAAACAAAGTTGTTGGTGAGGTGTTCCAAGAAGACTTCTCTAATATTATGCTCTTTGTCGTGAGCCACAAAGGATTCTCTTTGTTCGTGAGTAGCTGTTCTTCCGATGGGGCACCAGTTTACCATCGAGCCTCTAAAGTTTATAAAATGAGAGGACAGTGGAATATCGTGAGTGTTGGCTATATTTGCTTGGCATGTCAACAACTCCCTAACTATAGTATTCCACTCTGGCTCTGTAAAAATATCCTTCATATTCTGCTCATAAACGCACTTGTAGTTGTAAT
>Ga0163180_10001978_pt1 | contig 11534 bp, 9 predicted proteins | sample AtlANTMetagenome_2_FD_109647 | JGI IMG/M metagenome (GOLD analysis project Ga0163180, IMG submission 109647) | Marine eukaryotic phytoplankton communities from the Atlantic Ocean - Atlantic ANT 4 Metagenome | ecosystem: Environmental > Aquatic > Marine > Oceanic | place: North Atlantic Ocean...
AATATGGATACAGACTCTTTGATATTTCCAACTCAAGAGTGGGTAGATGATTTACGTGACCGGCTTTTTGAGCATGCCCCCAATTCTGGGTGTCTCTCACTGGAAGAGGCGCAATTTGCAAGAATTGCCCATTTTGGTGAGTGGAGTCCTGAGATTGCGCAACTCTACTATACAGAGGCTTTTCTAAAAGCCAGGGAAGATTTCAAAAGGTACATTACGTATACATATTTAAAAAATATAGTTGTTTAATAACGACGCTGAAATATGAAACACACGTCGCAACTTGCCGGTGTGTTGCTAAAAAGTAATAACAAGGAGCACATTCCGACGTTTGAAAGATTAAAACAGGCTGGGTTTAATCCGAAGCGTATTCTGGACATTGGTGCTCATAAAGCCAAGTGGACACAAGAGGCGAGTAGTGTCTTCCCCGATGCACATTACATCTTAGTTGAACCCATAGATTTTCCCCAACTAAGAAATTATGTGAACAAGCATAAAAACACTGAAGTGCATTACGAAATACTGTCGGATAAAACGGCTGAGGTAGATTGGTACGAACTACAAAACTCGGGAGACTCTATGCTAAAAGAAAACACGCGATACTTTATGAATGTTGAACCCCAAAAAAAGCAAGCGAAAACTCTAGACTCTCTTGGTTTAGCTCAAGTAGATTTTATGAAGCTCGATGTTCAGGGGGCGGAGATCAAGGTTTTAGAAGGAGGTCGCGATCTGGTCCGTGGGGCCACCGCAATTCTTTTAGAACTCCCCTTTTGTGGCGAATATAACGAAAATACTCCGAGTTTCGCGGCTCACATTTCATACATGGAAAGCATAAACTTTGTTCCCTATGATATTTGCGAAGTTCATCGAGCTCACAGGGCCATAACGCACGTCGACATCCTTTTTGTGCGCAAAGATTCAAAATTGTACCAGAAAGTACAATCGGGAATAGAGTCTACTGGCACCCCACAACAACTTTCAAAGCCCACGGCGCTTTTCACTGTCGGAGCGCTTCAGTCTGGTTGCCCAAATTTTATACCCCTTGGAGATGTATCAGAGTGCCCCGCTACAGAAACTGAACTAAATGACCTCCCGGTTTGCAAAATAAACAAGGTAGTTGACACGGGGGGTGAGGACCTCGATGGGTTATTGGATTGGGAAGTAGGCGATTTGTGCAGAGCTACAGCAGATGCAAGCATGGACCCCAATGAGAGGTGTGGTGCCGAAGTAATTTCAAAGTTTACTTCAGATGGTAATTGTGGTCCCGTCGACGCACGTCATTCCATATACAAAGTCGATTCGTTGTATGTCGGGGTGGACGGTATTAATACTCCCGGCGTCTTCATCGTCATTTTCTATTTCATCGTCTTCGCGGCGCTCTGGCTGGGCTTTGGACTAGGATTGAGGAACGCTAGTGCTAATAACTTAAGTTCAAGTAACTTAAATTGGTTACTAACTACTTAGTCGAGACTGCGAAATGCGCCAAGTAGCGGGGCCCGATATCATCAATAAAAGGGGCGCGATGGCTGCGCAATACTTGCTGTCTAGGGCATGTTTTGGAGTGAATGACGTAAAGGTGTTCCCGCGACAAGCGCTCCGCTTTTGACACATACATGTGCTTCACGATGGCGCGCAGGTTGTCTCTGTCTCCGTCAACGGGGGTGAACACGGCGCAAACCATGTCAGGAAGAGCATCCTTCTTCTTCTTCATTAAGTTCTTCATTAAGTTCTTTATTACTACCCACCTTTTATACGCTATTTTTTTCATGTGTCGTTTCCAAAATGCACCAAATACCATATGAGCATACGTGTCTGGTCCGAACTGGGCTCGGATTTTCAACAGATTTGTTATCATTTCAGCTTCGTATGCTACCCAGTATGCTACCCACCTTTTATACGCTGTTTTTTTCATGTGTCGTGACCAAAACAGCATCCTTCTTATTATTTTTATCTCAATTGAACGAGTAGGGCGTTGGACAAATACGGCGAGATTAGCAATTGGGATGTGACGAAACGGACTGTCAATCAGAAGCCTCGTTTTCAGCGCGGGTGATAACGACTCTGTAATCTTATGATAGCAAGCTATAAATTTAGATAAAGCAAATGGTTTTGACGTACAGAACGGATAGTACTCGTAGGTATAAATCCAGTACGTCGTGTTATATATTGAAGTGGCAAGAGTATATTGTCGATGGCTTTGGAATTTGTAGACTTCCAAGGTCATATCCATAATTAAGTTCTTGGTCGTGTCTGTAATGAGCTGTTTTGCTCGGTGGATGAAGAAGTCGGTGCGTTGCTGTCCAGTCTCGTTGAAAGCTTTCACATAATTCGTCACAAAATGATGAAAGCTTTCAACGAGACTGTTTAATATATAGAGTTTAATATCGTAGTAATTAATATCGTACACTACCATACTTTCGATTAATTGGAAGGTTGCAAAAAACCAGGAAACATACAGTTTTAATATCAACTGGTCATTGTTGGTCGTGACGCCAGAACGGAGTTGGTGTGCAAACACCCGTGGCAATCTTTCTTCCCAATAAAAAACGCCGGAACTAGCATATTGCCAGTGTTTCCGGGCCCGACCATGATATCTGATCCACATCCGGGGAAATTCTTCAATGATTTCCCGGGGGGATATGCGCGCCGCCTCGCGACAAAACACCTGGAGTCCTCCTGGTGCGACGTCCACCGGAGGGCAGATTGGTCTCAAATTTTTGTGTTTTCCAAAGCGCGCCCAACTAAGCGCACTTAACACATGATCACGATATAATTCTTTGCAGAGGCTACAGTGGGTCCAAAACTTCATCGGTTGCTGCAAAATTTGATAATTTTCCCAGGTTGATTCAGTCAGAATATTAGCTCTCTCCACCAAGCAAGTGATGTGCACAAAGCCCTCTGCGTGACACGCGCACATTCGAACAAGTCCTTCAGAGTTGCCCTCGTATCTAACTAAACCGACAGGAAAGTTTGAAAATCTATGCGTCTTAGTAGTAAGATTGCATATGTAGCACTTCTGGCCTCTGGCATCATCCTTACACTTTTGTACAGCGTTATTTATATCCTCACTGTATTCCCTGTTTATGAATGTTAGCGACGGTAAAAGACACAATAGAGATGCGTCAAGCGATGATGTAGCTTCTTGTTGACGCATCCGCGATACTTCACTGTCTCGTTTGTCGCTACCGTGTACAGCTTGACTGGACAGTGAAGTGCCGGGGCTATATCGGAGTACTACTAAGTATAAAACTGGACAGTGAGCTATCGCTAAATTGCTGTTTCGCCGGTGTCGGGAGCAGCTGTTTACGACAACCAACAACGCAACAACGTTACGCGACAACGTCACGCGGCAGCGTATAAATAAAGACAACTTTTGATTATCCGCGTGGTACACACCGCCATGCGCCGCGGCGTCGCGGCAATAAAACAGTGGCGATGCCAAACACAAAATGCGCCGCCGCCGCCTCCCACAAAACTGAGGATCATTGTGGGCATTAACCATGTGTTTTATAGGTCATGGCAGAGGCAAGAGATCCAGATGCTATGGATGAGGGTGAGGAGATATCGTGGTCGGGAGCGCGCCCAGCCGTCCATAGAGATGAAGCCGAGATAGATCCTTCAATACTGATACGGAAGCATGAAGACATTTTAAAAGACATGGACAAAATAGACACCGAGTTAAAAAGTGAGCCCTCGACTTTAAATGCACATGATAAGGTGAAAGTGATATTCTATTATGCCTCGAAGGGACCTAAGCTGAGGGTAGGAACCATTGTCGACGTGAATGACAGCAGTGTCACAGTTGACTTCTCATGTATGAACATGGAGAAGAATCGTTTTGTGGAACTGGATACGGGGCAGCGCGTGTGGTCGACCGCAGGACATAAAGAGGACGGTGTCCTTATGAGAGAGGATTTACCACACTACAGAGTATCACATCTTAGAGAAGGATATCTCGAACTGGAGGAGAAAGACTTGGCATTGTGGCGATTGTGGAATGAATATAAAGAAAATTTTACAAAGTTACATCGTTATTTTTTGGAGAGGCATATGAAGTGGATAGATTCCGCCAAGACACAAATCCTCCAAGGGTCCTACTGTCCGTCATCTTTATTTGGCGACAATGGCGACAATCTGGGCTTCGTAAAGCGTGATATAAACAGGATTCTTGAAAAACACTCTAAGGTTAAAAAACAATACAAGTCCCACGGACTACTAGAAATTGACTTGGCAGACCAAATGGCAGACCAAATGCAAATTGTTATGAGACAACAACAAGAAGCACATGAATTTCATCTTTCATATGATGCATATGATAGACTTGAAACGCAATGGAACGCGACCGTTGGTCGTTATGATCACGACCTTCTTTGTATCGGCTCACAACTGAGGAATTTTAAAAGAAAGGAGATGAACCTCACATGCAATAACACGTGGGAAAGGTTCAATGACGAGTTGAATATCCGTGACATCCTGGCGAGAACGCCTACACCTCCTGAACAAACTGAACAAGCTCAACAGGCTCCACCACCCCAGCCTCCTTCCCGGCCTCCACCTTCCCAGCCTCGTCAAACTGTTCAGCCTCCTAAGAGACGCGGCGCAAAACCGAAGTTTGATGTTGGGGAATGTGTGTTAGCCCTTCATGCGGGCACCGGTGAAAACCGCTGGAGACAAGCCCAAGTCGTGGAGAATCGATTCATTTCTACACGTGGTTACACAATTAAATATTTTTCTGACGACATGCGATTAAAACACAGGACACATGAGGTCCCCCTTGCGCATCTTAAAAAGCTGGATGAAGAAGCTGAACGCGGGCCGGGAGCATACGACAAACGGAGAGTAAATTCTCCGCCTACACAGCCGTCTCCTCCACCTTCTAAGAAAAGAGGCAGAAAACCAGGACCATGGTTGGACTATTATGTAACACATGGAGGATCACAACCAGAAGATCCAGCTCGGCAACAACATTATGATTCACTCTCAACAGCTCAAAGAACTGCATTAAGAAATGAAGTTGAGAAAAAAATGCCTCCTCAGTCTACAGAACCTCAGCCTACTGCTCCTCGGCCCAAAAAAAAACTGAGGTTAACCAAAAAAAAACAACCGAGGTTACCAACAAAAGTGCACGCCGCCGCATTATTCCGGGGCGAGGATGAGGATGAGGTCGTCTCTGAGCAGGAAAATCGTCTCGAGCAGCTCGCAAAGGATTATCTTGAGGATGAGGAGGAGGAGGAGGAGGAAGAAGAAGAAGACAGCGAAGATGACAGCGAAGATTTACAGGCCCAAGATTCCAGGGGCCACCGAGTGTTATGGCGCGTGAAAGCGACTTCCGCTTTAACGCCTGAAACTCGCAAACTTTATAGTATTTCGGAGGAAATAAAGGAAGGGGATACGATTTGCATCGATGGCACCGAGGCTGTCAATCAATCCAAAGTGATATCATATTTTAACGCGGTTAAAGCACGCAAGGAGGTTGGGCGACGACTAGAAGTCTTGGATCTTGGTCGGAGATTTATTCAAGTTGTCCATAAAGATTTCAAAGAAATGACTAAAGAAAACTTAGAAGAACGCAGCATAAACAATGAGGATCAGAAAAAATTTCTGTCACAATTTCTGTTTGAGTGTGTGTTTGAGGTACCTGAGGTACCTGAGGTACCTGAGGAGGATGAGGATGAGGAGGGGAAAAATCCTGAGGAGGATGAGGATGAGGAGGGGAAAAATCCTGAGGAGGATGAGGATGAGGAGGGGAAAAATCCTGAGGAGGATGAGGATGGGGAAAATCCTGAGGAAAATCCTGGACCTGACATTTTAGAGATTAAAAATCGCGATCACGTTAAAGAGACAATTATGGATTTGCGAATCCCGTTGTTTAGTATGATAGATCTTGCGCGCAAACAGGACACTTGTGAATCAGAAGCAAAAAAATTAAAAGAGTTGATCAAACAAAACGAAGAATGCGGATGTCCTAATCCTAAACTTTGCGAAAAGCTTGAGGACCAAAGAACCAGTTTAGTAGCGCTCCGACGTGAGAAAGAAAAGGTCCAGAGTGATATGCGAGAGTCGCTTAACTTAATCGAGAATTTGACGTATCCCACGCCTGAGCGAAAGAAGAGACTGAAAATCATTAAACAAAGTTCAGTCTTGAATTTTAAGCTTGAAGTGAAACGAATGAAATACATGCCGGACGCGACCCTGTCTGATCTCTTGTGTGTAAGCAATCCGATGCCTTTTAAAGACTGGCTTATTGTACCTGAAGCGTTAGACAGTGTGAAAGATTTTGACAAGTCGTCGATAGCATGCTCGCTTTTCTATATTTGTATGGGGTCTTTATCAAACGCCGCCGACGTCAAGTATGACTGTGGGCATTTTGAGGCCAAAATTTCATTCGACGAGGAGGATAATTTGCGCTCGGGAGTTTCCTACTTGGTAGGACTTGAGCGCGGCCCCGTGGCGCCACATTTAATGAATCCAGAGTTGGAAAATTGGTTATTAGATATTTGGGAAACAAAAGGCGTCGCGGAAACAAAAGGCGTCGCGGAAGTCGTATTGGGTCCTGGACTCCACACGCCGAAGTCAAAATATTTTGTTCCAAGTCGCTGAACAAGTGAACATGGATCATCACGAGCGCGCCTGGCATCCTCTCCCCCTCCCCGCCCCCGGCCCCTGCGCTGCGCTGCACTAAGGATATATATATCAAATTTTATTTCACGGTGGGGGGTGGGGGGTGGGGTTGCTTCTCCTAGACAGTCTTCATACGGGCCGCGTCGCCTTCCCCCTGTGCTGCGCCGCAAAGACAGGAGGAATATTTATATTTTTGCCCGTGATAGTAGGATGTAGCAAACCCACTTGGACTGATTTAATATTTTCATCATTTTCCTTTATGTGAGAATCCAATTTCCTTTTTTTGTGATTGTAGTCTAGTTTAAGTCTTTTTATCTCCTTGTTCGCAATACCAATCAACCAATCGTCGCTTAATTTTTGTAAAGCGTTTTCTTTTTCTATGATGCTTGCCATAGTGCAATCTAAAGCTATCTCGTGGTGATTTAAAGTCTTTCTCTTGTCGTATAATGTTTGTAGACGAGCACATGCTTTGTTGTGCTTTCTTATTGTAGATTGTGAAGGACCAGATGGCTTCATTGTAGCTGGATCTATTTTTTCAGCAAACTCTGTTGAAAATTTCAATGGAGTAGTAATATCGGTACACAACTGAGGAATAACGGCTGCATTCTCAAATGGAGTAGATTGCTTAGAAATCATAGAAACGCATTCTATTTCAAGAAGATTCAGTTCTTTTACTAAGTCATCGCTGAATAAGGAACATGTTCTGGAAGTAAACGGCGTAAATTTATACCCCAGCACGTCTGTTGAAATAAATTTATTGAAGTAAATTTGAACACTTGAAGCATTTTTACGTTTGTTAATACGATACATCTCATGTAATTTACTTTCTTTTATTTTCATACCCCGAATAGCAAGCGCCAGGGAATCTAAAAGTTCTTCGCTAATTTGGTGTTTGTATGGTCCTTTTTCTTCAGCAACCACGGTGTTTATGAACTGATTCACTGCTACTAAAATGGGATAGGAACTGTCAGCTTGGCTGGTTTGCGTTAAACGCCATTGATGAATTAGCCTTTGATACAAGTCGTCCTGTATAAGTTTGCGCTTAGATTTTCGAGGGGGGGCGGTGCCAAAGTCACTTCGGGTGGTCAAACGAGAGGCCTTCTTTTCGCGAAGGGGCTTAGAGCTGAGCACTCGTGACGACTGCATCGCTGCCCCTCGTCGGTTGGAAGTTAGCGACTTAGCGACTCTTGTTCTACGCGAAACGCCGGGGGGCTTTGTCGGGGGCTTAGCAGCAGTGGTGAAGGCTTTGCCACGCTAAAGGGTGTCAGCCGTTACCCAAATACTCAAATACTGGGTATCGACGCCAATGCTTTCCCGCCTTGCCCTCTTTTAACTAGGCTCTTTTAACTAGGCTATATAACTAGGCTAGTATATAACTTGGATACGTATCTATGTGCATGCGGCGGCGCATGCCTGGACAGTGAACTGGACAGTGAATCATGGGTGTAGAAGTTGACGTCTATGTTGTGAGGTGTAACCAAATAGTGTGTCATTCGCGGATTGGAAAAGTGAATGTGAAAATTGCGGAGAAGGGTCCCTCCTTAGGAGACATGAAAAGTACCATTACATTCCCTCAAAACCCTACTCCTGATGATGTGGCGATGGGTGAGTATCATCCAGCCGCTTTTTCTCAACACGCATTTAAACCCGATGAAAACGAAACGGGATACGAACAGTATTCGTTCAATCCTTATGACGCTATGGATAATTACGGTGGCAGGCCTATTATCACAACAGTTGTTGACGCTGTGTCACATTTCGATAAGATGATAGAAGCACAGCCTTTGTGGAAAGAACACAAGGGTTTTATGAGAACTAAAAAAATACTAGAATTGTTCCTGGATCCCATGTATAACTGGTGCCTCAACGAAGAAGACAACGAAGAAGACAACGAAGAAGACGAAGAAGACGAAGAAGACAACGAAGACAACGAAGACAACGAAGAAGAAGAAGACAACCCCATACTTGAAGCCTGGGCGGCTCAGGCCGCCTCAAGGGACAAACATACCGTAATGTTTTGGTGGTACTAAGGTCCTCTGAATGAAGACTCGCCGGGTAGCGGCGCAGCTACCAGTCCCCTTCCCCCGATGTAGTATTCTAACAAGATATTATTAGCGAGCGAGTGGGGGTACAGTCAGGGGGTACAGTCAGGGGTGCAGTCAGGGGGTGCAGTCAAGGGGTGCAGTCAAGGGTGCAGTCAATCCCCCTGGGCAGGGGGGTAATTGATGGCGCCCAACGTCCAAACAAATGAGCGGCAGGTCTTCCTGCCAATCAATTATATAGGGAGTTTTTTAAATAAATGAGGTGCTAGCTCTTGTTCTCTTGGACGAAGATTAGAAAGGTGAATTTTTATTTCTTCTCTAATTGATGAAATAGCAACATCGTTTCCAGCACCGTTTTCAAGTAAAGATTTTTCCCTGGTAACAAGTGTAGGCAATTGATCACAAGCTTGGTTGTGTTTATCCACAATATCCTGACTCACTTGTAAAAAACCACCATCTCCGGTAATAAAGGTGGCTTCTTCTCTTGCGGTTTTCGGTTTTTTCGCCGTTTTTTTTTCAGCTTCGGGATTATCCGGCGGATCAACGTGATAAACGTGCGCAGTAGTTTTTACTGGGTCATACTGTTCTATGATTTGAATTGCTGTACCCCTTCGGACTCTTTGGCGATATAGCATGTGATAAAACTCAGATTTGCGACTCATTAAATGAATTGTAAGTGCATGATCTTCTAGAAAGTTCAAGTCCAGGTCCGTTATATCACCCTCCCTGCGCTCAAAACCTCGGTTTGCCAAATTCATTGCTTCATATCTCTCCCGAGGTGTCAACCTTTCCAAGATTTGACTAATCTGAACAAGAGCCTCTTCGACTTTCGTAACAGGGGTTTCGGGAACAGGACCACAAGGACCGTCGCGAGTTGTTCTCGCCGCCAACTGTTCATGGGCAATCTCCGCCGACTTTGTCGGGGGCTGCGGCGGGGGCTGCGGGGGCTGCGGAAGTTGATTCAATTGCGAGTTAGGTGTTTCCATCGACACACGCCTGTCGCCGTCAAATGTCTAGCGGCGAGTTTGTTTCGCGTTTCGCGGGCAGGTAGCGGTAGCGGTGACTGCCTGGCTTGACTGGTAGCGACGCTGGTAGCGATAGGGTGCCACGCTGGTGATAGAGACTCACGCAGAACCTGAGAAATTAAGCGAAGAAGCGATATACTAACTAAGCTAACTAAGGCTACAAGCTACTATACTAGGACCATACGAATCGCTGCAGCGATAGCGTCATCCTGTGCCACTGCGACGCGTGTGGCAGGCTACGTCGTGGAGCCGCCTTCTTGCTCCACGTAAATATAAAAACAGGACACGGGGAAAGATCACCTCCTTTAGCCGTCGGTGTTTCTTTAGCCGTCGCTGTAGACATGTCTGGGTTTGGCGACGTAGAGACAAGATTCAAGTCGTGGTCATACATCTACGTTATTGTTGTGTGTGATAGTCTGGTCTTCTATGTCTACGACAACTCTTCCGTGATTTTTGTGCAAGATTTTAAGTTCGACCCCAATCAATCTATTGATTATAACATAAAGCAGCACTTATCATTTGATAACAGCGTTGGAAACTACACAATGGAGATACGTCAAATTCCAACAGCCGTAAACACGTATCGTGTTATGCCTTGTCTGGAATACTTTCATAACCTATACGCTCAACCTTTTGTCACAATCATGCCCAATGCCCCAAGAGAGAACCTTCCCAAAAGCCCAGAAAACACGCCTGAAAAGGCGATTTCTGAAGCTAGGGTCATCACGCCGACTGTATCACCGGTTGTATCCAGTGGGCAATTGGGGCAATCGTGGCCGAATTAGTCCCACTTTTGACACTCTTTTCGCTTTCTCTTTCGCTGTCTTGCCATCTGAAATCCCCATCACTAGTACAGACGTGACTAGTACACACGTGAACTTCTTGAACTACTGATGTGATGTACATTACCGGTTTCGAATATTCGGGACTTGAACGGATTGGCTCCTCCCCCCCGTTACCCCTGAAGGTTACCCATGAACCCAACCTCCTTCTCCGTATCTACTCGCTGTTTGTATATAAGAACCTTATAAGCACCTTAATAAATTTTAAGTACAGAGGGGGCAACGGTGTTATACCCCTTACCGGTATACCTTACCGAAGGGGGCTGGCTGTTAGTTAGATTGCATGATGCCATGTACTTTGTTTGACGATGTCAACATGCGTATTACACGCAGCTTGCCGAAGAACACATATAAGTGTGTATATTCGACTTGCTGTTGTGCTAGACACCGGGACAAGTGCATCTTTGTGTATGGGTTGTCGTCTTTCAATCACATAGACGGTTTGGGGTTGTTTGCGGCACAGGAAATACTAGAAGGGGAGATTGTTGGTGTGTACAAAGGAAAAGTTTATGCGTCTGGTAAAACTAAGGGAGAGGTACACGATTGCTTAGATAAATCTGGACTGGGTGGAGCGGCTGGTCAAGCCAAGAATTTGCTTATGATAAGAGATGAAGACGGGTGGAAGGCAATTGATCCCTCTAAATCGCGGGTGATGGAATTGATTAATGACCCAATGGGGTGTCCATTCGGACCCAATGCAATCTACTACGAGGATGGTACAATAGAAGCTATAAAATACATACCAGCATTTGATTTCAGAGAGCCGTGGAAAAGCGAAATTCTTTGTAGTTATGGAGATAGTTATTGGCGTGATAACATAATTTATTCTATTGTTATTGGACAGGGAATGTCACGTTTATACTAATATCTTTTGTAATAACAACACTATGGGTCTAACATTCTCTGCACACGAACAATGGCCAAAATACGAAGATATGGTTTGGATCCTAATAAAAATCTTGAAGAGCTCACCTTTGATAAAATGGTTCAAAGATTATCCGGGA
>Ga0163180_10001979_pt1 | contig 11521 bp, 6 predicted proteins | sample AtlANTMetagenome_2_FD_109647 | JGI IMG/M metagenome (GOLD analysis project Ga0163180, IMG submission 109647) | Marine eukaryotic phytoplankton communities from the Atlantic Ocean - Atlantic ANT 4 Metagenome | ecosystem: Environmental > Aquatic > Marine > Oceanic | place: North Atlantic Ocean...
AGTTTCCGGCTCGTTAATGTACGGAAACAACATAATATCAGGAGCTGTCGTCCCCTCCTCTAACGCAATAGGACTGCACTTTTACCCGATCTGGGAAGCTGGCACTTTGGACGAGTGGCTATATAACGGCGGACCATATCAACTCGTTGTCTTCCACTTCTTAATAGGAGTAGCAGCATACGCTGGTAGACAATGGGAACTTTCATACAGACTAGGAATGAGACCATGGATATTTGTAGCCTATACAGCACCACTATCCGCAGCTCTTGCTGTCTTCCTTGTGTACCCATTTGGGCAAGGGAGTTTCAGTGATGGCATGCCTCTTGGTATATCTGGTACTTTTAACTTTATGTTTGTATTTCAGGCAGAGCATAATATCCTTATGCATCCGTTCCACATGCTCGGTGTTGCTGGGGTTTTCGGTGGATCTCTTTTCTCTGCAATGCACGGAAGTTTGGTTACTTCCTCAATCATTAAGGAGACAACAGAGGATGTATCGCAGAACTATGGCTATAAGTTCGGGCAAGATGAAGAGACATATAATATTGTCGCTGCACACGGGTACTTTGGGAGATTAATTTTTCAATATGCGTCTTTCAATAACTCTCGTTCTCTTCATTTCTTTCTTGCTACTTGGCCGGTTGTTGGCATATGGCTAACTTCAATGGGTATATGCACAATGGCATTTAACCTAAACGGATTTAACTTTAATCAATCTATTGTAGATAGCAACGGTAAAGTTGTGCCTACTTGGGCTGATGTAGTTAACAGAGCCAACCTTGGTTTTGAAGTTATGCATGAACGTAACGCTCACAACTTCCCACTTGATTTAGCTTCTGCTGAGTCAACACAAGTTGCATTAACAGCTCCACAAATTGGCTAAAAAAATTTGGACTATATGGAAGTACGCTCTTGGTAGTTTTGCTGATGATAAGACTAAATCTTATGACAATATTATCGCCATTACACGTACTTTTATTTTTATTAGTTATCTAGTAACTAATTGTTTTATCATTTCTGGTGTCATCAGACATTGGCAGCCACGTCCGTTCATTCCTGCAGAGGAACGCATGACAACCTAGGCATGGAACGGGGCTTAGGTATATGGAGATAGCAATGAAAGTTACTTTCGTATATCGTGGCATTGCTTACACAAAAATTGTTTAAGTGAAACTTAATTCTTTTTGGGCTGCAACCATTTCGGTTGTAGCTCTTTTTTGTTTTATAGAAGGTTTACACGTTCTATATCACATTAGAGAAGAGACACCTCAGAGTCGGATCTCTTTTCAATTTGGCTTTTTGCCCGTACGCGGATACCAATTAGCCGTCTAGACGGTGGGATAGACCACAAATATCAATGAGTCCAATTAAGACTCACAACTTTTCACGTGAAGAGACAAGCAAATATACATTTAAATTTAACCTAAAATAATGGCTAATACAGTTGTTACAAGTTTAGGTAGCATTAACAGTACTAGTGCAACCCCTTTGGCGTTGAACACTGCGTACGATACTAAATATGCAACCTATCTTAAATTATTTTCAGGTGAGCTATTTAAAGGATTCCAGCACAACACAATAGCTAGAGACCTTGTAATGAAGAGAACATTGAAGAACGGTAAGAGTCTTCAATTTATCTATACAGGTCGTATGGCTGCTGAGTACCATACTCCAGGAACACCAATCCTAGGTAGTAACAACCCTCCAGTAGCTGAAAAGACTATTGTTATGGACGACCTACTCATTAGTTCTGCATTCGTGTATGACCTAGATGAGACACTTGCTCACTATGAATTGAGAGGAGAAATATCTAAGAAGATTGGATATGCTCTCGCAGAAAAATATGACAGACTAATCTTCCGTGCTATTGCACGTGGTGCTAGAAAAGCACACCCCGTATCTGCTACAAACAAAGTAGAACCAGGCGGATCTCAGATCCAAGTTGGTACAGGTACTGGTGCAGCTGCCGATGCTACAGATGCTGGTAAGTTGAAAGATGCTTTCTATGACGCTGCACAAGTAATGGATGAGAAAGGTGTTAGTGGTGAAGGTAGAGTTGCAGTTATTGCACCTGCTCAGTACTACGCACTTATCCAAGACATTGGAACTAATGGATTAGTAAACAGAGACGTACAAGGTACAGCTCTTCAGTCTGGTAACGGAATCGTAGAAATAGCTGGTATCAAAATTTATAAATCAATGAATGTTCCATTCCTTGGTAAATATGGTACTACTACTACAAACGGTTCTTTCGTTGGTGTTTCCACAGAAGACGCACGTTCTTCAGTAAACGGTGTTAACAACAACTACGGTAACGCAACTTCATTTGCAAAATCATGTGGATTAATTTTCCAACGTGAGGCTGCTGGTGTTGTAGAAGCTATCGGACCACAAGTACAGGTAACAAACGGTGACGTATCCGTTATGTATCAAGGTGACATCATCCTTGGTCGCATGGCTATGGGTGCAGATTACCTAAACCCTGCTGCTGCTGTTGAGTTACACACAACTAGCTCTCCTGACGCAACATTCTAAAAAAAGATTATATGGGAGCTTCGGCTCCCTTTTTTTATTTATATACCTATGTCTAAAACAACTATTGATCTCGATACCGAACTATCCGCAGTTAACTCAATTTTGAGTAGCATAGGTCAAGCTCCGGTAACAACTTTAGGAAAACTAACAACGACTGTTAGTAGTACAAGTCAAGTAGCTAATACTTATGAAAACCCTGAGATAGCTTTAATCTACAATATTTTAACAAGCTGCAATCAGGATGTACAAAACGAAGGATGGCACTTTAACAAGGAATACCATGTAGAAGTAGCACCAGATCCTAATAAAAATATTGTTATTCCAAATAACTATTTAAGATATGATCTAAATCAAAATCAAGTATTTAAAGATAAAGATTTAGTCAGAAGAAATGGTAAGCTTTATGATCTTGTAAATCATACAGATGAGTTTGATGATTCACTTTATTTAGATATCGTTTACTTCATTAAATTTGAAGATCTTCCACCTGTATTTAGAAGATACATAATTTCAAAAGCTTCAGTTAAAGCTGCCACTCAATTAATTAATAACTCTGAATTAGTACAGTTACTTCAAATAGAAGAAGCAACAAACAGAGCTGCATGTGTAGAGTATGACACCGATCAAGGTGATTATTCCTTTATGGGCTGGCCGGAAAATACTTCTTACAGAGGATTCCAACCATACAAAGTTTTACAGAGATAAATGGCAACAGTTACACAATCTATACCAGCATTAATAGGAGGCATATCTCAACAGCCAGATGAGTTGAAGGTTCCAGGACAGGTTAATGTTGCAAAAAATGTATTACCTGATGTAACTCATGGTTTACTAAAACGTCCTGGAAGTCAGTTGGTAGCATCATTAAGTGATAATGGTACTGCTGCACTTAACTCAGTGGATGGTGGGAAATGGTTTCACTATTATCGTGATGATGATGAGCAATATATAGGACAAATTAATACGTCTACTGGTGACGTTAATATGTGGCGTTGTAGTGATGGAGTTGCATTCCCAGTTAACAGCGCAGATAGACCAATTAAAGATATTGCAATTACTGGCATTGGTTCTGGTTATACATCAGCTCCTACTGTTTCATTTAGTGGAGGAGGAGGTTCTGGAGCTGCTGCTACAGCAGTGGTTCGTGGAGGACAAATATCAGAAATTAATATTACTAACGCTGGATCAGGCTACACATCCGCACCAACAATTAGTTTAAGTGGTGGTGGAGGATCTAATGGTGCTGCTACATGTACAATTTCAACTGTTACTCCTGCATTATTAGCTTCTTATCTAAGTCATGGTTCGCCAACTTCTGATGATATTCAGACTCTTACAGTTAATGACTACACATTTCTAACTAACAGAAAAAAGACTACTGCAATGTCAAGTACTATTGAACCTGTTAGACCTCCTGAAGCATATATTGAACTAAAGCAAATTAAATATGCTAGTCAATACGCTCTAAATTTATATGATAGTAATCAAACAAGAGATGTTACTACAGCCACTCGAATTAAAGTAGATCGATTATATGACAGCTCAAATACCTGTGGTTATGACGCTGAAGGTAGAATGTTTTTTAAACATTTATTTGATCAAAGAAAATTTACTTATAACGGTAGTGATTATGTTTGGGGTGTTCAATGTGGTACAAGATCAGGAGTTAGCAATTCTGGTGCTACTTATAATGGCATCAAAATGTCTGATTCGACATGCCCAAGTACTAAAACTGGATTATTCAGTGCAGTAGGATCTGGGTCAACTTATACAGATAGAAATGATCCCGACCCACCTTCAGCCTATGAACAAGATACTACATATAAGTGGGGAGATATTGTAAGTGCTAATACTAAAGTTTACTGGTTACAAGAAGCTAGTAGAAGTGTAGGTAGTGAAAGTGCTCCATCACATAATGATACAAGTACACCTAATAATTGGGTTTATTTAAACACTTTATCTAACTACAATGCTGGTCTAGTAGAGAATCATACAATCCGTGTGTTTAATAGTTCACATATGAACAATAACTATGCGGTTAAGACTGTCGATAACTCTAACAATGTAGTATCTACTGTTGTTAACGCAGCTGTGACAGGTAGAGAAAATATGTATTTTAGAATTACTACCGTTGGTCAAGCTGTTCCTTATGGTGAAGGTAACTCTGTTAGATATTATGCAAGATATACAACAACACATGATCTTTTATATGGTGGTGCTGGTTGGGAAGTAGGCGATACTTTTTATGTATGGATGAATAATGCCAGATATAGAATTACGGTAGAAGAAACCAGTACGTCACAAGTTCAATGTGATATGAACAGTCAGGCTAAATCTGGATTAATTAGACCTACACCTACACCATTTGATACTGAAACAACTATCACTGCTGAAAGTATATTAGGAAGTATTAGACAACTTATTATTAGTCAAAATAATGGAATTACAAGTAGTGAAATATCACAAATAGGTAATGGTCTTTATATAACTAATGGATCTGATTTTAACGTTACAACTCCTTTTCAAGAATTATTGAATGTAGTTTCAGAATCAGTAGAAACTGCCGCAGATTTACCTCAACAATGTAAACACGGCATGGTTGTTAAAATTGCTAATTCTGACACTGAGGCGGATGATTACTACGTTAAATTCTCTGGAAATAACAGTAGAGATGGTAATGGTATATGGGAAGAATGTGCAAAACCTGGCACATCAGTTGCTATAGATCCAACTACTATGCCAGTCCAATTAACAAGAAATGCAAGTAGCAATACTTTTGATTTGGATTTTGTTAAATGGCAAGATGCAGAAGTTGGAGATACAGATCCTGTAGTTGGTACAAACCCACAACCATCATTCATAGGAAATGAAATCTCTAAAATATTGTTCTTTAGAAATAGATTATGTTTGCTAAGCAATGAAAACGTAATCATGTCCAGACCTGGAAATTTCTTTAATTTCTGGGCAAAGACTGCTACGACATTTACGATTGAAGATGTTATAGATATTTCTTGTAGTTCAACATATCCCGCAGTTATATATGATGGGATGCAAGTTAATGCTGGATTACTTTTATTTACTAATAATCAACAATTCTTACTGACTACAGACAGTGACATACTTGCACCTAATACAGCTAAGGTAAATGCTATATCGACTTATAACTTTAATAAGGCAACTAACCCAATTTCATTAGGGACGACTGTAGGGTTTCTAGATAATGCTAATAAATATAGTAGGTTCTTTGAAATGTCTAACATTTTTAGAGAAGGAGAACCACAGGTTGTAGAGCAAAGTAAAGTTGTATCTAAATTATTTACAAAAGATCTAAAACTTGTATCTAACTCAAGAGAAAACTCAGTAGTTTTCTTTAGTGAAAATAATACTAAAACTATTTTTGGATATAGATATCATACTTCTGGACAAGACAGAGTTATGGCTTCTTGGTTTGAATGGGAATTAGCTAATCCTCTGCAATACCATTGCATGTTAGATGATGCCTTGTATGTAGTAACATCAAATGCTGCAAAAACTAAAAGGCAGTTAATTAAGATTTCAATTAAGTTAGATGATACTGGTAATTTTGTAACTCAAGATGGTGATACTTATCAAGTACATTTAGATAATATTAAAAATGTAACTACTGCAAGTAATACATATAATGCAACCACTAAAAAGACTACATTTCCTAAACCTGAAGGTTTTGAAGGTACTGGACAACTAGCTGTTTATGATACCGATTCAGGTAATGATTTAGGAAGATATGCTTTAGCTACAGTTAATGGATCTAATCTCGAAGTAGAGGGTGATTGGAAAAGTCAATCATTTGAACTTGGTTATTTATATGAAATGGCAATTGAGTTGCCAAAATTATATGTAAAGAAAACATCTGGAGACACAACAAGAGCTGATACAAGATCTTATGTGACAATACATAGATTAAAGTTTAATTTTGGACCAGTTGGAATATTTGATACGACCTTAAAGAGAAAAGGAAAAATTGATTATAACAATACAATTGAGGTAGTTCCAGCCGATAGCTACGGATCTAACTCTGCTGTTGTTGAACCTTTTTCAACACAGACAATACCTGTTTATGAGAAAAATACAAACGTAACTATATCAGTTAAATCTTCACATCCCGCACCAGCAACAATGTATTCAGTTAGTTGGGAAGGAGATTATTCAAATAAATTATATAGACGTGTTTAATTACATTCACCCAATAACAACGGAAGCTGCACTTAATGTGGCTTCCAACCTTTTACCAGATGACCGTAGAGAAGTTGAAGAGGGTCATGGACATGATCCTGTTGAAATAATACCGGCATGCGCTAATTATGGCGATACTGTGTATTTCACAGCTCCCAACGGTGAGATAGCCGGAGTAGCTGGAGTACAAGAAGATGGCAGAATCTGGATGCTATGTACACCAGTTATTTATAAATACCCACAATGGTTTGTCAGAAATGCCAAAAAATATGTGGAAAGTAGACAAGAGAAGTTGCTCTGGAACATCGTTGATAAACGAAACAGAGTTCATATAAAACTGCTCAGATTCCTAGGGTTCAAATTTTTAAGGGAATTAAAACACGGACCTAATCAATTACCTTTTATGGAGTTTTGCCGTGTGTTTAGGAGCGGAAGCAATAGCGCAGAATGAAGCTGCGGAAAGAAAATATCATTATGAACTACGCCGTAGAGAACGTGACTGGAATCAGGCTCTTTCTGTTTATGGTGCTAAACAAGTTGAATATGACATAAATACATCTGCTGCTGATATGGGCATAGCTCAAGCATATGCAGATGAACAAGAACAAAAAAGACAAGCAGTGGGAGAGGCTGCACTTAAGCATGAAGAATTGTATAGAGAACTAGCTCAGAAAAGCGAATACTCCAAAATATTATCGAGTGGTGGAACAGGTAGATCCGCAGCTCGATTAGGTCGTATGGAGAGTGCTGCTATGGGTCAAAGAGTAGCAAAAATGACTCGTGAATTAATGGTTAATGAAAAGCAGTTAGACAGAGCTACAGCTGAAGCAGTTGGCAAGTATCAAGGTTATAAACAAAAGCAGTTCTCACAAGTTGCTTTCCAACCAATAGAAACTATTGCACCACCAGAACCTGTTATGAGAAATGTAGGAGCTGCTGCATTTAAGGAATATTTATCCATAGGCAGTCAAATAGCAACTGCGGTAGCTGCTTCTGATAGGAGATTAAAAGAAAACATTAAAAAGATAGGTGAATCTATATCAGGTTTGGGTATCTATACATTTAACTACATAGGAAAAGCTACTAAATATATAGGAACTATGGCAGATGAGGTATTACAAATTAAGCCAGAAGCTGTTGTTGTCCGGAATGGATATCTAGCTGTTAGATATGACTTAATTGATGTTAATTTGGAGAGGTTTGAATAATGTCAAATAGTTATTTATTAAATGAATCGCCTAGTTGGGCTAAAATTATTGCGGATTCTTATACAGAACCAAATCAACAAGAAGATAGAAATGAAGCTTTAGAAGAAGAAAACGACAAGACTCGTATAGACGAGGCTGGTGTACCTTTAGAAATACTTGAAAGTGTTGTAAAGTTATCAAAAAGTGCTCAAGAATTAAAGAAAAAGTCAGATGAAAGAGCAGAACTTGCTGCTGAGAGGCTTAATACTTTTGGTGAAAATGCCTTTGATGGAGAAGAAGTTGAACAAACCAAAGAAGCTATTGATAAAATAAACGATGATCTTGCAAAACTTGATAATGAACAAATTCAAAAGCATGTAAATAATAAAGAGTACTTGAAAGGTAGAGTAATACAGGAAACGTCTCAATCATTAAACAGACGAGAACGGATTGCTTATGTAAACAATGCAGCTTCAAATCTTGATTATACGTGGTATCGGAATATTCGTAATTTTAAAACTTCGTCTGGTAAAACAATAGATTCACCTAATTTATCACCCGCTGAGCTCAGGGAACTTTATGACAAGTGTTTAAAAGCAAGTTTTATACAACCATTACAAAAGCTTGGATTTAAAGCAAAATTTATTGAAGATCATACCTTTGAGGCAGTTAAAGCCCATAGAGCAAGTATAAAGTCAAAAAATGATGAAATCATAGAAGCTGAATGGAACCGTGAACAAAATGCAAAGAAGTTTAGTAATATAAAAAGTGTATATCAATCTGATGGGTATTTAGAAGAATTTACAAAGAGTGTTGAAATTGATTCAACTCGTTATGGAGAGGGTAATAAAGGTAAACAATTAGCTGCTAGAGATAAAATTTTGACAGCGATTAAAGCAGCTGAACTAGGTGATAAAGATATTACTATTCCTAAAATAGAAGCCATACTTGAAAATTATGAAATTGATCATGCTGGATCGGGTAAAGTTTTATTTGTAGACCAATTCCCATATATTGCTACAGAATTTAGGCAAGCTATAAACAAGGCTAACGAGACAATACTAAATGCTGAAAGAGTTGATAAAAATGCCTATATAAGTAGTTTCGTTAACGACATGAAGGCAAAAAAAAAAGAGAATGGAGGTTCTTATACTCAAACAGATTTAGATAAAAATATACAAGACAATTGGAAGTTTGATAAATATGGTAAACCTCCAACAGAAGTAATTGGGTTTGTTACTGATGAAGTCAAAGAGGATAGTCTAACCGTCCCTTATCTAAAACATCAATGGGATCATGGTCTATTAACTGAAGATATGGTTTATATGCTCAATGATGCTGAGGATAGAAAAACATGGCTTGCAAGAGTTAAAGAACTTAGTCCTAATGCTGCTATTGATTCCACAGAACTAACAGCTGGTAAAGATGCAGCTGTAGGTTATGCAATAGATCAATCAAAATTAACTGGTGGTAAAGGAACACTTTTAAAAGAAGTTGAAAATAATATTAGACAAAATGCTGAATGGTATTATCCAGGTTTGGTTAGTCATCATTTCAACGAAGGAGCTAATAGTATGCAAGATGCTATTATTGCTGCTCGCAAGGATATGAAAGAACTTGTAATCACTAATAAATGGGACAAGCTTGTAGCACCTTCTACAGATGTAAATGAAAGAAAAAGAAACCTAGCTATGGCTCAAGGTCATCTTAAGTATGATAAGGATGTCATAAATACAGGAATCTTAGCTGGTTCAGAAAGTATCCTTGATTCAGCAGAAAAGTTACATAAGAGAAATATAGCTCATCCTTTTTATGTTCAACTTGCAAAGACTATAAAAGTAAATGGGAAACCATTACATCCTTTAAAAATTCAAGCTAATCAGTTAGCTGTTAAAGGTAAGTTAGAAGATACTGGTGAGCCTGTTAAGTCTGTTGTACTAGAAGCTTGGGAAAAGTTACCAGAAACTACAAAGGAATTATTAAGTGTTCATACGTCTCCAGCAGCATTAGCTAGAGGAAAAATTGAAGCTTTTTTTACTGATGGTAAATGGAATAAAGAGACTATGAGTTTTGGAGAAGGTGACGGTGTTATTAATTACAGTGATCCTAGTATTAGTAAACTTGCTGATGAAGTCTTGAAAAATACAGATGGAGAATATGATGATTTCTTCGGATATGGTGATGGAGATGAAAAATTTTCTAAAGAAGAAATAGTATTTGAACCAAAAAAATTAAGGAGAATAAGTAAGAAACAGCTGAGGCGAAGAAATATGAGCAAATACAGAACCGATGATGGTGAAGCAGCTGAGAAGTTAAAGGAATTTATAAAGTCCGGACTACAATTCCCAGGATTATTTTTAGAAGATATATTTATGAAAGAAAAGCTTATCCTAGAAGATATAGGAGACTTGATAGAGAAAAGAGAAGAAGAAGTAAAAGAACAAAGGAATAGATTTCCTAAAAAAAATAGAAGACGCTATTAATTACTAAGGTAAAAAACATGAATCCTGATGATTATCAGATTGATGTCGATACTTTGTCTTTAGACGAAGAAGGTATCGATTTTCAAGACAGTTATGAGGAGGCTGAACAACGACAAGCGTATCAACAACAACAAGAACTTCAACTTCAAAATGAAGAAGCTCAAGCTACGGCTGAGTTGGATGACCCTCGCGAAATTGAAGGCGGAGGTGGTTTAAAAGGAATTGTTAAAGAGGTCCAATCTGCCATAGGTGGTGGACTTCAAGATACCGCTTCGTCTGTGGTCACTCTCCCAGAAAGAGCCATTGATATGTTCAGTGGTGAAATGCAAGAAGAACAAGCAACAGATGAAGGCTATGGAGCTGAATGGGATGACTGGTTTGTTGATGATGCTAACCCTATAGAAACCAAAACTTGGTGGGGTGGCGCATTAAGAAGCCTTGTACATTTTGGTTCACTAGCTGCTGCTATTATTCCCGCTGCTAAGGTAGCTGGTGTAACTGCTGCAAGTACCGCATTAGGAAGTCTCGTAAGAGGTGCTGCTATTGGTGCTACTTCAGATGTAATCTCTAAATACTCACAAGAAGATAACGGTCTAGCAATTTTAAGAGATCGTTATAACTTTATAGATACACCATTATCTACTCAAGATGCCGATCACCCTGCAATGAAGACATTGAAGAATGTTGTAGAGGGTATGGGTATTGGAGTTATTTTTGATGCCGCAAGTATATTCATTGGTAAGGGTATAAATAAAATAAGAAAAGGTAAAGGTGGTAAAGAAATAATTGAAGATGGTGCTTCAGTTGAAGTACAAAAAGCTATTAAAAGAGAAATAGACGTCGACTCCCAAGTTAAAGAAAGAGGTATAAACGATTTAAGTAAACCAGAATACACTGCATATAAAAACTCTGAGATATCAGATCCATGGCAAGGTGCTCCAACATCTAACGGTAAAGTTAGTGATGTCAGAGATCAGTTAAATCGTATTGAAAAAGAAGCCGGTGCAGAGTTAGGTTCTACTGACTCAGTAACTTCAGCCGCAAGATTATCTAGTTATACAACTCCAATAGAAACTGAATTAATGGTTAGAAGCTCTGAAATGG
>Ga0163180_10001980_pt1 | contig 11520 bp, 9 predicted proteins | sample AtlANTMetagenome_2_FD_109647 | JGI IMG/M metagenome (GOLD analysis project Ga0163180, IMG submission 109647) | Marine eukaryotic phytoplankton communities from the Atlantic Ocean - Atlantic ANT 4 Metagenome | ecosystem: Environmental > Aquatic > Marine > Oceanic | place: North Atlantic Ocean...
CAAGATGAGGATGTTTTGGACACATGGTTCAGCAGTGCCCTATGGCCACTTGAATGTTTTGGATGGCCGGAAGAAGACCCCAAAGAGAATGGTTTTTTCCCAACATCTTTGTTGGTTACAGGTTATGACATCATATTCTTTTGGGTTCTTAAGATGGTTTTGATGAGCTTGGCCTTTGAGGATAAAACACCTTTTAAAGAGGTTCTCATCCATGGTCTTGTTTGTGACAAGAAGGGAAGAAAAATGAGCAAGTCCAAAGGGAATACGATAGATCCGCTTGAGGCAATGGATGAATATGGTGCAGACAGTTTGAGGTTTGCTCTTTTGTTCAACATGGTTCCGGCGGAAGTCATTCCATTCGGTAACGATCAGCTGGTTTCTGGCCAAAGGTTTATGAACAAGATCTGGAATGCAGCAAATTACATAAATTCACTGGAGCCAAAAACCAGCGATTTTGTTTTTTCTGACAGAAGTGATCATTGGATAGCTCAAAAATTCAACGAGACAGTTGCTTCTGTGGACAAGAGTTTGGAAGGAAAGGATGTGAGGAAAGCCATGCAGTCCATACACCATTTTTTCTGGAATGAATTCTGCGATTGGTACCTGGAGATAGCGAAATCAAGATCCAATAATGGTGACTTGCAGGTTGCATCCAATGCAAAAGCAATCATGGAAAAATTCTTGGTCATTTCATCCCCATTTGTTCCATTCATTTGCGAAGACATAAACCTTTTGATCAACAATGATGAATCTTTGGTTGCAACAGAATCATGGCCATCTGAATTGGAAGGAATCGACATGAAGGAATCTGAAGACTTTCAGGATATTTACGACAGTGTCAAGAGTTACAGAAAATCAATTTCCATTCTCGGCTTAAGCATAGAGGAGATTAAAGAGGTTGTTGTTGATGGCTCATGGAATCATGGCCAAGAGGATGCCTTTTTGAATATTTTGAGACTGAAGAAGTCAGGCACTCAAAATGGTTTTCCGATTGAGATGGCAATAGGGAAGGTGATGATTCCCAACATTGACTCTTCTGTGCTTTCTGAAAGGGTTGATGAGCTGAAAAGAAATGCTGAAGATGCAGGGCCAAGGATAAAAAGATTGGAAGGCCAGCTTCAAAATAAAGGATTCATAAGCAATGCCCCAAAGGATAAGGTCCAGTTGATTAGGGATAGGCTAAAAGAGGCTCAAAAAGAAAGAGATGAGCTGATCAAAAGGTCAGACTGGATTAGTGAAAATTTAAAGAACTAAATGCAAAATAGTCTACATGTAGCCCAAGTCTCTGAGCTTTTCCATCAGGTTTTCTTTGTCTTGTTTTCTTCCGGACCTCTCAGTGGTTGATTCAAGGTCTTGCTTCCATGCAGGCAAATCGGATGTTTTTGTTGTTGTTCCTGCAGCACCTAAACTCCTGTAGCCTTTTTCATACAGGTTACAGTAAGGCACTCCCATTTTGAAATGGGCTTCCCATACATCCCTTTCATCAAAATGGAGTATTGGATGAATTCTTATATGGTCAGGATCTTTTCTTGGGCTAAAGGCAGTTTCATCCTTTCTTGCATCCTGCTCATCCCAACGTATCCCCGTAATCATGCATGCATAGTCATTGCTTTCAAGGAACATGTTCAATGCAACAGTTTTCATCAGGTGATTGCCTTCAAAGGATTCAGGGTCGAACTCAAATTTATTTTTCGCAAATTTTATTTTTTCCAACTCCGACCTGTTTCTTTCATTCAAGTCTTTTACTCGGACAATGTTCCCAGGTTTTCCTTTCGCTAGATCAAAGACATTCTTATTTATTGCATGGTAAACATTTAATTTATGTTCCTTTTCAATCTTTTTTACAAAGCCAAGGATTTCATCAAAGACGCAGCCTTCATTGATAAACAGGCAATCAGGCATTTGAATCTTTTTTTCAGCCTGCAACTCAAGCAGCATCCACAATATTAAAGTCGAGTCCTTTCCTCCAGTCCAGGCAAGAAGTGTTTTGTCAATTTTGAATTCATTAATTGCATCAGCAAGGATTTTTTTAGACAATGAAATCTTGTCTTCAATTGGTTTTTTGCAATATTCTGCGTGATTTGCTACTTTTTCCATGCTCTTATTCTATTTAATCGTAGAATTGTCAACTGTGCCTGTAACAGTAGTTGTTGGATCCCAATGGGGTGATGAAGGCAAGGGAAAGATAGTAGATAGCCTTGCTTCCAAGTCATCCATGGTTGTTAGATTTCAAGGTGGTGCGAACGCAGGGCATACCGTTTATAGAGGCGAAAAGGTATACAAATTCCACTTGCTCCCATGCAGTGTTTTGCATAAAGGCGTTAAAAGCATTATTGCAAGAGGTGTTGCCTTGGATCTCGAATTGTTACTTGAAGAAATCAAGCAAATTGAGAATGACAATTTGGATATTGATTTGGTTATAAGCCCGCAAGCCTTCTTGGTTTTGCCGTTTCACAGATGGATGGACAAACTGGAAGAGTTAAGAAGAGGGCAAGAGAAGTTAGGAACTACATACAGGGGAATTGGACCTGCAAGCACAGACCGAATTGCGCGTAGAGGCATTAGGCTCGGACATCTTTTTGAAGACAATTTGCTTGACAGGATAAAGACCTTGGTTGGTCGTGTTAATGCTGTTTTGGATGGTGTTTATTCTGATGTCACAAAAAGAAAGATAAACCCTCAAAGACTGTATGAAGATTTAATAAAACAACGAGAACTAATAAGAAAACATGTAGGCGATACTCACAACTTGATTCATACTGCAATTGAAAACAAAGAAGAGGTTCTGATGGAAGGAGCGCAAGGCTCCATGCTTGACTTGGGTTTCGGTACATATCCTTATGTGACTAGCAGTCATACCATTAGTGGTTCAGCTTGTGTAAATGCAGGTTTAGGTCCAAACCAAATTAATCAGGTTTTAGGAATTACTAAAGCTTATGTAACCAGGGTTGGAGCAGGTCCATTTCCAACTAAAATGGATGATGAATGGAATAAAAAAGTGCAAGATAAAGGCAAAGAGTTTGGAGCTACGACAGGCAGGCCTCGTGATTGTGGCTGGTTGGATATTCCATTATTGAGATATGCACATAGGTTAAATGGTTTTACAGGTGTGATTCTTACAAAGGCTGATATTCTTGGAGGTATGGGGGATATCAAAGTTTGTACATCTTGGGATTGGAATGGTTCGGAATACAAGGATGTTCCGGAAGATTCTAGAGTTTGGGACGAAGGTGTTCCAAAATACATAACCCTTGAAGGTTGGCCCGATTTTTCTGGCATTCAGGAATGGAGAAGTCTGCCTGAGGGTTTGAGGAAATATTGTGACTTTGTAGAAAGCAATTCAGGAGTCAAGATTCTTGCAGTTAGTACTGGTCCTGGAATTGACGATATAGCCTGGAAGGAATAGAATATATAGCTTAGGGGGTTTAGCTCAGTCGGTAGAGCAGCGGGCTTTTAACCCGTGTGTCGGGGGTTCGATTCCCTCAACCCCTATAGTTAAATGTCTAAAAATCATGAATGGGATCATCGCCGTGGTTACTCGGTTGTTGCTTTAGAAAACCCAAGAAATTCAATTAATGTCGGCCAGATTTTACGGGGTGCTTTTTGCTTTAGAGCCAATTATGTTGTTGTAGCAGGAAGAAAATGGGAATCAGATCAAGATTTTCAAGATCCAGAAATGCCACTTCCCGCAGATACACCTAAAGCTTGGAGGCATGTTCCTTTGGTTTATAAGGATTCAATACAGGAATCTTTGCCTTTTGGATGTACTCCAGTTGCAATAGAGATGACAGAAAATGCTATTTCTTTAGCTGATTTTGTTCATCCTGAAAGAGCAATGTATGTTTTTGGTTCTGAATATGGTGGTATTAAACAAGAAACCGTTAACTGGTGTGAGAAAACTGTTTATATACCTACAAGAGTATCTTTAAATCTTGCAGTTACTGTTAATCTTGTGCTTTATGACAGAATGAATAAAAGGCATGGTTTAAACCTACCCAAAGATGATTTGGAAAAATTTGGAATTTAATTCAAATTTCATAATAAAAGTTTAGGATAATGTGATTGTTCTGCCCCGTTCGTCTAACGGCCAGGACACCGCCCTTTCAAGGCGGAAATAGGGGTTCGATTCCCCTACGGGGTGTTTTTGGAGTTTACAATAAACTCCGCTTGGAGCTGTGGTGTAGCGGTTTAGCATGCTTCCCTGTCAAGGAAGAGGTCGCGGGTTCGATCCCCGTCAGCTCCGCCATGCTGGCGAGGTAGCTCAGTAGGTAGAGCAGAGGACTGAAAATCCTTGTGTCGGCGGTTCGAACCCGCCCCTCGCCACATTTTTACCATTTTTAAACATATTTACTGTTTACAAAATTATTTTTTTCATTTATGATGCTTTTTTTAATTTTTTTGGAGGTGTTTAAATGAATAGAAGATTTTGGTGCCATAGATGTCAAATGATGACAATCCCTAGAGTTACAAATGGCACAACAAAAAGAAAAACCTGTTCTCGAACAGGTTGTTAGATGTTTCTAGAATCATAAGCCCAGTGCAGCAAAGCCTGTCTTTGTTTTTTTCTGCATGAAAGGTCTTTTGGTTTGCAGGATTTTCTAATTGCTCCAGCATGACGGCGTATCGACTTCCAACGCTTTATTTGCCGTAAATCTTCATCTTCCATTCTCCTACCCATGAAATACCGGCAATACCATTGAAACCAACCTCTTGGATCATCTTTATGAATCCAGCCTTTTTTAACCCATTCTGACAAGGGAAGGGAGGCATCAATTTGATAGTAATTGATATTTATGTTTTTTCTAGAAGGTGATAATTTTGCCTTTTCAAACCATGATTTAGGAAACTCATTCTTACAATCTGTCATGTATCTTCCACCAAAAACACCCATTTTTAACATGTCTTTAGGTGTTAGTTCTGGCTTGAATTCAGGATGAAAATTTGAATTAATTTTTTCTTTTAAATAGTAAATGTAATTAGTTTGAAATTTATCATTAACTACAATTTCTTTCATCGATTTTTTTTAGACTAGAGGGGTTATTTTTTTAATTCAAAATTTCTATAATTTTTTGCATGTTTTATTAGTTCAGATTTGTATTCGCCAGCTGAACCACATGTGTTTTCAAATTTTAAAAAATATAATTTTCCATTCGATAAAGCATAATATCCATCAGTCTCAAGTTTTTCCATTTTTGCATTAACGTCTTTGATTCCATGCTGAGCATGCAGTGTAGAAACGATTGAATTGGAATGGTCGTCATTCATATGCTCAATAATGCCTGGAGCAGCATCTATTAGCCATTGTGGGATATTTTTGTTATTATCGCTTTCGGTAACCATTAGATTTTTTTAGCAATAGATTTTGCTTGCAGGAACAACCCAAGATAATCAGGGCCTCCAGCTTTTGAGTCAGTTCCGCTCATGTTGAAGCCACCAAAAGGATGAACGCCAACAAGTGCTCCAGTGCACTTTCTATTGATGTACAGATTGCCGACATGAAATTCATTTGCGCCTTTTTCAATTCTTTCAGGCACCGATGTGTAGAAGGCACCAGTTAATCCGTAGATTGTTCCGTTTGCAACCTTCAAGCCTTCTTCAAAAGAAGAAACTTTTGTAACACCCAAAACTGGACCGAATATTTCTTCTTGCATTATTCTTGAATTTGCAGATAGATTGTCAATAATTGTTGGTTCTATGTAATAACCATTTTTTGAACCAGGGTTGCCACCGCAAACTACATCACCTTCACTTTTTCCGATTTCAATATAGTCAAGAATATCAGTGTAGGCATTTTTGTTTATAACAGCACCCATTTGTGTTTCCTGGTCTTCAGGATGTCCAACTTGGATTTTTTTAGTTAAGGCAATAACTTTTTCCATAAGTTCATCATGGACATCCTCATGAACAATTAACCTGGAACATGCTGAACATTTTTGACCTTGGAAGCCATATGCAGCAGAAACAATTCCGGCCGCAGCATCTTCAATGTCTGCAGTTTCATCCACTAGTATTGCATCCTTGCCGCCCATTTCAGCAACAACTCTTTTTATCCATATTTGGCCTGGTGACATTTTGGCTGCATTTTCATTTATATTTAAACCAACTTCCATTGATCCAGTAAATGAAATGAATCTTGTTCTTGGGTCAGTCACCATTTTGCTTCCAATTGAGGATCCTGGTCCTGGAAGGAAGTTAACAACACCATCAGGCAATCCAGCCTCTTCCAATATTTCCATATACCTGTATGCGATTGTCGTACTGTCGCTAGAAGGTTTCAATATGACAGTGTTGCCTGTGACCCATGCCGCTGTAGTCATTCCAGCAAGGATTGCAAAGGGAAAATTCCATGGTGGTATGACAGTGCCTATGCCCATTGGTACATATTTCAAAACCCCTTCTTCAGATGGTGTCGGAACAACCGGATGATCTTTACCCCATCTCAATGCTTCCCTGGCATAATATTCCATAAAATCTATTGCTTCAGCAGTGTCTCCATCCGCTTCAGGCCATGTTTTTCCAACTTCATACGTCATCTGAGCAGAAAGATCATGCTTATCTCTTTTCATGATTTCTGAAACTTTAATTGCTATTGCTACTCTTTCTTTGACATCTGTCTGACTCCATGTTTTAAATCTTTCTTCAGCTGTTGAAAATGCTTTTTCTAAATGATTTAAATCAGCTTTTGAGCATTTTGATATTACTTGTGAAGAATCGCTTGGATCGATACTTGTGATTCTTTCTTCTGTAAAGATCTTTTCTCCATTTATTATCAAAGGTATATCTTCTCCAAATTTAGCTTTTATTTTTGCTAATGATTTTTTATATGCTGAATTCTCATCAGAATCATTAAAGTTTGTAAAAGGCTCATTTTTAAAGTTAGGTAAATTCATAATTTTTCTCCAATTTGTATTTTAATTATTTTGATTAAGTTTCAATAGCGAATCTATATTTCCTGCGCTTAAGTTGAATATCTCCTTTAAGAAGTTTGTTTTTATTGTAGCTAGGGACACTGCGGCTGCAAGGTAGTTGTTTTCAGAATTGCTCCATTCAAGATATGAGCTCGTTCCAACATTTAAACCTTCAGTGATGGATATTGAGATTCTTCGCATAAGTTCCAAAGTGTATTCTGCATTTTCTATTCTTGATTGATACATTCCGATTGTTTCTATGGACGATTCAACTAAAGCATCCTCATCAATCACAGATTGAGCATAGATGAGTTCCGCTGCTTTTATTTTTTCATTGGACGATTTGAGCTCAGCTGTCTTGGATGGTTTTATAAACTCCCAACTTAACGCCACATCGCTTCTCAACGTATCGCCAGACTCAAAACCCTGTTCATTCTCCGGATGATTCGCAGTTGTTCTGAAGATTAAACTTGGACGATTAATTACTAATTCTCTGCTTCTTCGAGAAATTTTTAGGTTTAAATCTGCACGCTTTACGTTGATTCTTTCATTTGTTTCATCGCTTATGAATTTAATTAAAAGATCTTTGTCAATTTGAGGTAATTCTGTTAATTCGACATCTCCCTCTATTCCTGTCATCGCTTTAAACAGGGTCAATGCTGATTCATGCAAGGAAGATGCTTGACTCATATTTTCTTTCGAGTTTAAAAATTCACTTTCAAATTGAATTAATTCAAGCTCGCTAATCAACTCGACCGAATACCTTGCTTGAGCATCCTCCAATACCTTTAAAGAATTGTCTATGCTCCTCTCCGCCAAAAGTAAGTTTTTATTTGCTAACCATAAATTTAACCATGAATTTGCTATAGCTAATCTAGATTGTTGAAGTATTGATTTTTCATCCAGCTTCGCTAAAGAATAATTCATTTCCTGAAGTCTTACCTGAGACTCTTTAATACCAAATGAGTAGAGTGGATAAGTGAGGGTCATCGAGGCATTACCAAAGTTTTCACCTATACCAAAAAAGTTAACATCCAATGGACCCGGTTCGTATCCCTCAAGAGAATCTGTTCTTGTCATTGTTAAACCTAAAGTCAAGAAAGGAGCCCAGTCTTTTTTTGCTTTTTCAAGATCTGACTCTGCTGCAAAAACTAAATATTCGGAAGATTTGGCTATTGGTTTATCTTCAGCGGTTTTCATTGCTTCCCATATCCCAATAGGTTGGTTTGCGATAATGAGCATTGTGATAATTGGTAATTTAAACATTTTTGGCACCTCTTCTTTTTTCAGCCATTACATAGAGGCATGGGATTAAATAAATTATTAAAAATGTACCCACAGCCAAACCTCCCATTATTGAAACACCAAGCGCTTTAAACCATTCAGCTTGACCAGTTGTATCTAAAACCATAGGTATGAGCGCTCCAATTGTTGTAACACTAGTCATAAGTATAGGTCTAAGCCTTTGTGATGTGCCTAGAGCAACAGATTCCATAAGGTTCATGCCTTGCTCTCTTAATTGATTGATTCTATCTATTAGGACAATTGAATCATTTACCACGATTCCAGTTAAGGCAACCACCCCCATAAGTGCAAGAAAACCAAAAGACTCTCCACTTACCAAAAGAGCTACAATCACACCAATTAAAGCAAAGGGTATTGCTGTAATGACAACCATTGATTGTCTAAAGGAATTGAAAACAGCAACTAATAGCAATGAAATTAAACCTATTGCAACAAGAAAAGCAGTCCCCATTTCAGATTGACCCGTCATCGCTTCTTCATTTTCTCCACCATATTCAATTATTATTCCATTTGGAATCTGGTTTGATTCAATAATTTTTTTAATATCCTCCAAAACAATTTGAGAAGGAGGGCCTTGTGGTTTTACATTAGCTGATATAGATATTGTTTTTTTGCCATTCCAATGTGAAAAAAGAACAGGAGTTACTTGTCGGGTGGTTTTTGAAACCATATCAATTGGAACGAGAAAGCCCAGATTGTTTCTTACTGAAACAAGAGATAAATCTGATATCTTCTTCCTAAACTCTTCCGGGTACCTGATTATCACATCTGCATCTTCATCTTGGTTTTCAACAGGCATTCTCATAACAATAGATCCATCAAAAGCATTTTTTGATTCATTTGCAATACTGAAAGGGGCCACACTTAATTTTGCAGCCTTATCTTCAAGTATTTGTATTTTTAATTCAGGATTTCCTGGTTGATGACTTCTATCAATTTCAGTTAAAACTGGATTTGCTAACATTATGCTTTCCAGCATGTCTGTATATTCAATCAAGTCATCATAATTATTCCCCAAAGCTCTAATGATGATATCGTTTCCAGCGGGAGGCCCTTCTGTTATTTCAACGAATTGTATTTTTGCTCCAGGTATTTCATCAAAAATTTTCTGCAGATTGGGCTGATGCTCATCTATTGCTTCTTTTCTGTGTTTTTCATAAAAAGATCCTGTTATTCTTGCAAAATGTGGACCACCACCTCCACCTATTGTTCCAACTACATTTTCACCTGAATCGCCTACGCTTGTTGTGTAGAAATCGATTTCAGCAGTTGCATCAAGTACTTTTTCTACCTCTTTTGCAATTGAGTCTGTTATTTCTACAGATGTTCCCCACGGAGCTTCAACGTCTATTATGAATTCCTTCATGGAAACCTTTGGAAAGAATTCAGCATTCTCAAGCAATTTAGGAACAAGCGACATTGAGCCTATGAAAAAGAATACAAAAACAGCAAGTGTTTTCCAAGGTTTTTTTATAAGGTTCGAAATAATCTGTTGATGTTTTTTAGCATAAACTGAGAAATCGATACCTGTAAAAATATTTTTCTTTTTTTCCTGTTTCATAAAAATTGCACATATTGAAGGGAGGATGAAATGTCCGGTAATCAATGCACCGGTTAGGGTAAATATGACCATTGCAGGTACATATTTCATAAATTCACCCATAGTTCCAGAAAGAAACATGAGAGGACCGAAAGCGGCAATGGTTGTCAGGATTGCTGCTGTTATAGGCATGCTCACCTGATGTATTCCTTTTTTTGCAGCTTGTTTTGGAGGGACCCCTTTCTCAACCTGTCTAAATATATTTTCAACCACAATAATGTCATCATCAACCAGCATTCCAAGCACTATGATTATTCCAAAAACCGTTACATTGTTCAAAGAGTAACCAATACTGTTTGCAATTATTAAAGAAAAGCCAAGTGCTAAGGGGATTCCAAGAGCAACAAGTAAAGAATTTTTAAAACCGACAAAGAGAATCAAAACAATAATAACTATCCAGAAACCATCAGAAAGGTTGTTAACCATTACTCCAATTAGCTCATCTCTTACGGCAGAAACTTGCTCTTGGGCAATTTCTATCTTTAGATTAGGGTTTTTTGTATTCAGCTCATCTACAAGCGAAAATACACTTTCTCCAACTTTTACGGTATTTTCACCAGTTGTTTTTTTAACAACGATATTTATAGATTTTTGACCATTATGTCTAGAGTAGGTAGTAATTTTTTTCGGTGAAATTTTTATATTTGCTATATCGCTCAATAAAAAAGAATTTCCATATGCGTCTGGAATGATTAAGTTGTTGATCTCTTTTATAGTTTCAGATTTACCTCTGTAAGAAATTTGTAACTCCTGTGATCCGGTGTCAAGAGAACCTATTGGCATATCAAAAAGTAATTGTTGAACGGAGTTAGAAAGCTCAGTAAGCGTCAGTCCTTTTTGGCGTAATCGAGAGGGGCTCGGTTCAATCTGTATTGTGTTTTCTTTAGCACCAAATAGCTCTACACTAGCTAAACCATCAAGTTTTTCAATCTCACTAACAACAAACAAAGCTTCTCTTTTAAGCGCTTCAGAATCCATATCACCAGATACAGTCAGTATTACTATCGGGACTTCTTCAAATGCTATTTCAGATATATCAGGAGTTTCAATCCCGACAGGCAGCAATGATCTTGATTCATCAACTGAGTCTTGCACCTCATTAATTGCTTTGTCTAAATCATAACCAGCATTGAATTCGAGAATCAGGAAGCTAAAACCCGGAACCGAATAGGACCGCATGCTTTTTAACTCCTCCAGATCATCCATTTTTGTTTCCAGTGGGTTGGTTAAGCTTTTTTCAACAGAAGATGATGATGAACCAGGCCATGGCACGTTTACTATCACATAAGGAACTTTTATATCAGGAGTGGATGCAGTGGGGATAGATTTGTAAGCTTGATACCCACCAAAAAGCAGTCCTGCCATAAGCAGGTAAACCAATCTAGGTTTTTCTAGAAGATAATCTGTTAAAAATCTCATTTATTTACCTGTTCTTACCTTTTGTCCATCTCTCAGATTGCCAGGCCTTCTTAAGACTATTTTTTGTGATGATGTTACGCCCTCAATCAAAGCATCATTATCATTTTCCACTAATATATCAATTGGAATCCATCTAATTTCATCTTGTTCATTTATTAGATAGACGCCCGGACCCTGAATCTGAACGATACTTGCAAGGGGCACTATATAACCCTGAGTATCACCCATATTTATACTAGTTGTTACCCAAATTCCATTTTCAGTGTCTGTTTCGTCCATTGCTTCCCA
>Ga0163180_10001981_pt1:0-10000 | contig 11516 bp, 10 predicted proteins | sample AtlANTMetagenome_2_FD_109647 | JGI IMG/M metagenome (GOLD analysis project Ga0163180, IMG submission 109647) | Marine eukaryotic phytoplankton communities from the Atlantic Ocean - Atlantic ANT 4 Metagenome | ecosystem: Environmental > Aquatic > Marine > Oceanic | place: North Atlantic...
ATAATCGGTAAAACTGTATATCGATCGATAAAGATATACGATATACCGATTATATCGATATAGCGCGCATTAAGTGACTTGTGTAATGACGCCAAATTCCAAATCCCCTAACTCTTTTTCCATATATCTTACAACTCAAATTTCAGTTTAATACGAACTTCATTTACACTTCACTTCACTTCGTCTGCGCACGCGTTTAATTTTCCACACACCACTGGAACGTGTATATGTTTTCATTATTATTTTCTCCGCACACTAAAAGCAATATTAACGCATGCAATGCATTTAGTAAAGCAATCAAAGCACGTCGTCATCGAACGATGACTGCTTCGTTGTTGTCGTCGTCGTCATCATCAGCATCAGCATCATCATCATCAGCAGCAGCAGCAGCATTATCAGAAAGAGCTTCGACCTCTACGGGGTCGTCGTCAACGTCATCAACAAAAGAAACCATTTCAAACCGAAGTTTCAGGCGAAGAGATTTAGCCGCCTCTTCTATATTGATTATTACGAGTTCAACTTTATTTACTCCTCATTTCGCTTTCGCAGACGACAACGAGGATATGTCTCAAGAGGAGTTAGACGAATACGTTAAATCAGTCACGGCTAAAAATAGTGGCAAAGTCACCTATATCGATGTAGATACAGAAGTACAAGACTCGAATTTGTCGAGTACGTTCAAAATGTCATCGTTATGGAAACTTGGGAATAAATCAAAACCCGTAGGAGGAGATCCGTCGAATTATCCAGAAGCGACATTCGATGGTCTTGTAGATCCCGTGAATGGTGTCGTCGCGACGCGAATATTTTTCACAAAGACTGAAAACGTTGACATCGGTACAATAGAAGCATTAGGAAAGCCAGAGAATGTGCAAGTATATAAACAATTATATTTAGAGGGAGTAAATGACACGTTCAAACGATCAGACATGCTCGGTGCCTCGTCGAGAACCGATGCGAATGGGAATAAATATTACGATTACGAGCTCGTCGCATCTCCTCCACCAAAGTCCTGCCCAAGCGCTGTTGGGTGTTTATATCCTGAGCATATTTATTTAATATCATCGTGCGTTAAAGATAGAAAGATGTTTGTGATGGTTGTTGATGCGACGCCGGGGCTCTGGCGTCAAAGTGGGGCGTCGTTGAAAAAGCTTCGCTCGAGTTTTAACGTGGCGACGAAGCAATCAGAGACGCCTTCGTCTCTTTCAGAAATATAGATAACAAGTACATGGAGGTACCGGGTATGGTACCATACACTACTTTAAGTTGTAATTAATAATTTCTAAGCGCTGCTGCTATTCAACATTCGCTCCTCGACTAATTTCTTCGCCCTTTCGGCAAGCTCATTTTTCCTTTTCGTTTCTGGATCACTTGTATCGCTAGCATTGTCATTAGTTGTCATTGTTGTCGCCGACTCCGCGTCCAAGGCTGGCGATGTCGTCGGCGCGTTTCTCTTAAAATTCAAAATCTTTGAAAGCACGTGGCTTGATTTCGTACTACTACTATTATAAGTCGAACTATCTCGTGCCAACGCGGCCTCTTCTCGAGCCCGAGCGTTGCAAAATACGTAATACAAAGGCGTCGATATAAACTTTAAAACCACATACCTAATACCGGGAGGAAACAGCATGTGAAAGGCAAACAATGGTGAATTGTCGCCGTACCCTTCTCTACCTTTAATCTGTTGAAAAAAACGCAAATACGTCCAAGCCATGGTCGCGCCGATGATGTCGAAGAGCCAAATGCCAAAGCTATGATGTTCTGCTCCTCGAAAGATGCACCAACCAAGCGTGCACGAGACGTACATGAGAATTAAATGTTTATTTCGTAAAGATTGCGGAGGGTGTGCAAACGATGGTATCCATTTCGGTAAATTAAACGCAACGCACTCGTCTGGACTGAGCTGAAGTAACGCGATGAGCAAAGCGGCTATGACACCATGAAAACCGCTTATTTTTGCAAAGAGAAAGTACTGATCTCTGGTGATAACGTACAGTATAAACATGATAACGAAAGTCAATGCACCAATAGATGCGTTGGTAATGACGATGAACTTGCAGAACTCGACCGCATCCCAACTCGCTTCGACAAACTTCCCGATGAAAATCAACATAAAACACGAAAACAGCAAATTCAACGGATTTGTTTCGAAATACCCAGCGGAAAAAACGTTCCAAAAGTGCGTCGGTATTGTCTTATCAGGGATCAACGCCAGAAAATTTTCCGAATTCGGAACGAACCAATACACCAGATGATTAAATACCAAAACCCCAACAAAAAACTTTTGAGTGAACGACGACGTTTTCAAAGTATGCAATAGCTCAACGGGGATGTTTTTCTCAACTTCGGAAATGAAATCTTCCTCTTCCGTCGCTAATAAAACCGAATTGTTATCGGCATTTACGGAGCGCTCATATTCAGTATCCATCTGCTGTTCACTCTCCATGGTCACAGCTTCTGTCTCTGCGAGGTCTTATTTTGTCTATTACGTAATTCTATTAGTAGTTTCGTTATGTGCCTCTATTTTTCTCTGGACTGGCGTCTTGGCAAATCAAAAATGCGAGCCAAAAAATCAAGCACAGTAGGTACAGGAAAGGAAATTAGACTATATATAGTTTGTAATATATACCTGAATGCATTTAATGATGCATACTTTTAAAATGCTGCTACTATTGATCGAAGAGGGTGGTAGTCATGTATGTACATGTGTGTGTTCTTCTACGATGTCTGTGTTTGTTTTTGCCTAGAAACCTTTTTCTCTCTCTCTTTTGCCCGCCTTCTCGCGGTGTAATATTATATCGTGCTATTTCTATACTCTCACCCAACACCTGTTGCAATCACCAACGCAGGTTCCTTCGCAATCGATCGTGTTGCCTAGCGCTTGCGGAACGCGAATGACATACTTTGCAAACGCCGTCGTCCCTCTCTTCATGAAAAAATTCTTCTCGATATGTTCCACCGCCGGCTTCATGACACCGTCGATGTCCATCGCTAATATTTCTGGAAATTTATTGACAATAACGTCTATTTTATCCCTCGCTACGCCGAGAGATTCGATAAACTGAATTCGTTTTTCGATTTCATCCATGTCTGGAATTTCTTTCACCTTCTCGTTTCTCCAATAATCCTGTTTTGCCCATCCGAATCCTTTTTGCATAACTCTGTCCGCCTCGTCGTCGTCGAAGCCAAGTTCCATGACGACAGCTTTTGTAGAAGCCCATTTGATGGACTCGTCGTCCGTCAACAAATCGCACATCATGGATTTTGTACAAGGAGATGACGACGATGAAGCTGTGGTTGAGACGTATCTTCGTTCATACGCAGACGCAGACGTGACGAGTTGTTGTTGTTGTTGTTGTTGTTGAGGATGACGATTACTGGTGGAAGAGCGATGACGTTTGCTTTTTGAGAACGCATTTTTGCACGCTTGTTGGTTATAGAGATAATGGTGCCTTTTTGAAGACAACGACAACATCGTAGTTGTCATAGAAGGCTGATGTTGCAGTACAGCTGATGTAGTCGTCCCGAACATGATATATGTTCGATGCGACGGGTCGTGTAATAATTAGTATAGATAGGAGAAGAGTGGAGAAAAGTCTCGTCTTAAAAAAAAGGATATGGAAAACATAATTTCAATCGAACGTCGAATGGAACTTTTTCTTTTTACTTTCTGGAAATACAGTACGAGTATACCACTATAGTAGTACGGTAGAACAACAAAAATTTTACAAAGTTTCACTACTCCCCATTCCTCTCGCACGGCGTTGTCGAGGAACCGGATGACTGTTCATATATCCTCGAAGTGGATCTTCTAAAGTTGGCACGTAATTGGATTTTGGCTGTGTCTTTCCTTCATAGTCATTGGGTCTTCCTCCCATCATAGTCGAATCTCTAATACCAAACGCTGACATCCCCATTTGCTTCGCTTTATTTGTACTTCTTCCTCTACCACCGTGGTTGCCGAACATTTTCATATCATCCCCTCCAATAACGCTTTGCATACCAGGAAGCGAACCCATATGGTGAGAACCATGCGTGTGCTGATGGTGGGGATTGGTAGGGTCGTGGTGATTTTCGGTGCGATGCTGCGCAAAATGATCCCGAGCGTGCGCATGCGCTCTCTGTAAGTGATCCCTTTCGTCTCCAAACTCTTCGTCATTCTCGTCCGCGTATTTATCAACGTCGTGTTTACCAACCAGCGTCGGGCAAATACCCTCCCTGACCACGATTGGGTCATCACCACGTTTGTGAATAAATGTATTACTTCCTTCTTCGCCGAGCATGTGCCCTGGAGTTTGGTTGATGAGCTCGTGCATATCCTGAGTCACATGACGTTTTCCCAAGCTCAAAGCGACATCGTTCGCATTTAATTTAAACGTGGAAATTACAGCGTCGAACAGTGCAAACAAGAGTGCGCGTCTTTTTTCGACTTTACAGTTAAGTGCGAGAACGAGAACGGTTGCCTCGTCGTTAGCACCTCTGGCCTCAAGAGTCTCCGCGGACGGAAGAATCTTCGCCAGGACGTAATTGCGCAAGAGTCTCGCCTGTTTACCTTTCGCTAACTCACGTTGTCGTTCGGTTTGGTGTGGACGAGAGGTTTCGATTCCCTTTGCTTTATTTACGTCTTCGAGTTGTCTCATTTTGTTATTCGTGAGGAAGTTTGCAATGCACTCGCGTTTTGTTTCACCTTCGCCCGCGAATCGAGTGGAGAAAACACCCGAAAGCTTCAACGATTTCACGGCGATGGTGCTCCACGTTGGATTGCTCGTCGATACCTCGTCATCGTTTTGCGAGAAGAAATCTATAATTCTCTGCCGTTTAAAGTCATCCACAGAGTTCCACAGCGTCAGTAAAGCGAAAGGACCCGAAGGCCCGCATTCTGAATCCGCGTTCTCCATGAGGAAACCATCCATCGGCGTGCTATTGAGCGAGTGTGCATCTACGATTTTATCAATTAAATCCTTCTCCTTGCCTTCCGGTTGCCCGGTGATGCTTTCCCAAAACTTTGTTGTCTCTTCTCGAATTTCTTCCTCGGAGAGTCTCTCACCGCCTCGTTCGTTTCGTCGCGATGTATCCCCGTTTTCATTATGATTTTCGTCAGAGGAGGAGGAAGCCTCCTTTGCGACTTCTTCTTCGATTTGCTCGAGTTCGTTCTCTTCGTCTCTATTCAACTGAGTGTTTTCAATCTCTTCTTCGTGTTGTTGCTCTTCTTCTTCTCGCGTAGCGGCGTCGATTGTTGCTTCGTCGTACTCTTCACTCTTTTTTGTTCGTCTTTGTATCGCGTTCTTTTCATCATAATCGGAGACAATTGGGTTCCCGTCCTCGTCGTAACTTTTTAACAATCGGGCACCGTCTGTGACAGAAATGCCACAGCTTAAAAGAAAGACGAAGAACGTCGACGCGATGAACAAAAATCCCACGGTTCGCGTCATTATTTTTGTGCGCACGCAGACTTTTGACGTGATCGATTTGCCTTTCGCTATTTTTTTTTCGCACGCGGCAAAATAAATTGAGATTTTTTTTCGTGTTGTACTTTTTCATTTTCTCTCTTTTTTTGGTCCTCCCTCTCTCTCGTCTCTCTCTCTCCCTTCTCCCGCTGTTTTTTGAAAGAACGAGAGAGAATAATAAAAGAAAACGTTCACCACATTTTTTTTGCGTTCCTCTCTCTGGAGTGGTCGCGAGTGCTGCGTGGACGCTCGAGTTAAAGCCATTTGCGTTTCGTGTGTGTCTCCTTGATATTTGTGGTGCCATCAAGTTCCACCTTAAAGTTGACCAAACACAAAGCCTCATTTTTATTTCTTCTATAAATCTTGCCTGTTGAAAATCGAACGAGAGAGAGAAAGAGAGAGAGAGAGAGAGAGAAAGAGAAAGAAAGAAAGGGAGAGAGAGAGAGAAAGAAAGAAAGAGAAAGAAAGAGAAAAAGAAAAAGAGAAAGTGTGTGTGCGTGTGCGTGTGCGTGCGTGTGTGTGAAACATGCCAGAGAAGAAACCATCGCCGTCGTCGAAAGAAGAACTTCGGGCGAAAAGCGTGACTTGGGCGAACGAATCGAGAATAGAAGAAGTAGTCGAATACGAGGTCAGTCAATATGAACAGAGCGATATGGATAGTTTGGAATTTGAGGGAGGGGCTACTGGACGGCGTTATAGGATCAAAGAAAATTCCGGGTGTTGTTGCATTATCATGTGAAAATAGCGATGTAGATATAGCATTATTACTCTCGTCTTAGTAGTATATACTTGTGGATCTTGAAAATCTCCTCTCGTTTTTCGTCGTCACTTTACTTACCTCCCAACATCTTTATAAAGAAAATGAGTTTTAGTACTATTGCAACACAAGTGAAAGCGCTCAGTGTTCATCAAAACACGTCTCCTCGCCATAAACGACGAAAACAAATCATAAAATTCAGGAGAACGCGTGCAGTTCACGGCGACGATGGTGATTTTGAAGAAAAGAAAAATTTCATCAGAACGGAAGGGACTACTAACGATGAGAAAGACTCCTATGAATATGGAATATTTGGAAAGTCTATCGCTACGTATGACTCGGCAGAGACGAGTTATAACGATAGCGCGTGGGACAAGTTTGCAATTGCTTTATTCAACGCCAAGTTAGCCGGAAAAATCATGGAATCAACAGAAGGTACATTATCTTCAGATGCGAAAAAGTTTTCAATGTTTTCATACGAGAGGCTGGTGTTCTTAGCAAACGAAGTCGGCGTAGTTTTTAAAGGCGCCGACGCGCAGAGGAAAATAGTGACGGAAACGTTATTAGAATTAATCCCAGAGATTATCAGAATATTGTTTAAGAAACTAATAAAACCATCAAATTGGGTGGATGAGATGAACGCCTTGATAACGGTAGAGTTCTTCGGTTGGCTTGTTGGCCCCTCTGAGCGAGTGCCGCGAGAGTCCGATGATGTACTCGCCGCCGTAAAAATAAAGAAGTGTAGATATCTAGAACAATCAGGCTGTGTGGGGGCGTGCACAAACTTTTGTAAAGTTCCGACGGAGAATTTCTTTAAAGAAGCCTTCGGTGTAGATGCGCACCTTGAGCCTAACCACAAAGATGGCTCGTGCGTCATGACGTTTGGCGAGAAATTATCGGACGAGGAGGCTTTTTCGGCACCGTGTTACTTGGCGTGTAAAAGCAGAGGAGAGGGACCAAACAATCATCATGCCGGTTCAGCACAGGAGACAAAGTGTTGGAAATTGCCGTGAAAACCGCACGATGCGCAAATATTATATCGCGAATGACATAAATCGCATTTGTAGCAGTATGTATTTTATATAGTATTCGAACAAATTAAAATTATAAGTGATCAAACTCCCTACTAATGCTAGCGTTAACCCCACCACCTCTGCTGTTCTCAACTCCAAACATCGGTGTTGGCAATGCGCTGCTATCGTTCCCGACGTTCAACCGGGTCGTGTCATCCTCTTCTATCTCGTCATCATCCAAAGGCATATACTGACTGAGAATTCCTCGAATCTCCTGGTCCATGACTTGCTTCATCTTCCAACGATAGAATAAAAACAAACAAATGACCAGCACCAACAAGGAAAAAAAGACCGAGGCTAAAACTGTCGACGATTTTCCAACACTTCGAGCGCTCTGTTGCACGGATACGCAACTCCACGCATTTAATGAATCTGAAAATTCAGAGTGCAAACCTTTGGGACAGACACACTCGTAATATGGAAACGCACTCGTCGTCGAGCATGTCGTTTCACCGCTCTCGTTCAAATCACTGGTGCACACATTCCATCCATCAGCTCCCTGGGCACACTTGTCATTTATAAGTCCACTATCGCTACACATCTCTGGTTTGAGATCGTTGGGGAATCCCGCGCATATCGCCTTCAACACTTCACCTCGCGCTAACTTACCTCGATATTGCACGTTGTTTATGACTACTGTTGGTAAGATTCGTACCGAAGATCGAGTGGAATCACTCGGAGGTGATTGTGCTATAATTTGTTCCTCCATCATAGCATTTTCAGAATTTGCATCGATATCACCTATACAGGTGCTCCACGAGGAAGTGTCCAAACCTGCTCGGTTCATTGCATTCTCAGCGCAAGCAAACGAATTAAACTTCCCACTACTCATCGTGCACGATGATTGAAATTCCGTGATGTAGTCCCACCACCTTGTAGGGACGTGTGAGTCATTTGCAGATTTAAACGCACAAAGAGCTCGTAAATTCGAAACGACAACATCTGCCCCAGAATATCCGCTGTCCAGGTCGCTGTCAGGGTCAGGAATACAGTATCTACCATTATTTATGCATTCCGATAAACAAACATCGCTGTCTTCGTACCCTTCGGGACACGACCACGTCAAATAATGCGGCGTAAACTGGGTGTAATTCTTCATTTCCAGCTCCTTCGCTATTGGTGCCCAGTCGTTGAGAAATCCAACCTGCGCGTCGCATTTCGCGCCACAAGAATCCGTCAACTCGGTCCATATTTCATATTCAACCCTTGAATCCGGATGCGGCAACACATCCGTCCAATTGAGCGTGGCGATGACGGCGTTGCCAGCTGAAAGTTCTTCTTCAAACTGATCACCGACGCTTTCGGTTATTAACGCAACGGGAACTGAAATGTTCTTCACGTACTCTTGCGATTCCGCATCATCGGCAGCGTCCATGGTAATCAAATCCTCCGCAATATTATCGACGATAATCACTGCTTCTGCTCCGGCTTTTTGGGCGAAATACGCTTTGGTTGTGAACGGGCACTCGCCACGGTTCAAGAGCATGATGTTTGCTCCGTATGAACTATTCGTGTTGAACGCGTTCGCATCGAACTCTGCGCACCCGTCTTGGTCGGTTTTGGGATATTTGAACGATCCAACCAGCGTTGCTCCGTAAAGTGGCACACCAAAGTTCGCGATGGCCATGTCGTATCTCCCTTTTAACTTGCTCGGCAAGGAAACCGTGAAAGAAGCGCGTTCCACGTGAAATCCACTTTCGACGCGTTCAACAAGGGACAAGAACAACGCGCAAGATAGAAAGACGACGAAAAGATGAATCTTCACCATGGTATGTCACTTCCTTTTTTTACTCACTCCTCCTCCGTCGCGCGATCGTGTGTGCTGCTTTATTGCTATCACCGCGCAAACCAAATTCTTCTTTTCTTCTTCTTGGTTGTTACAAAGAGTTGCGGAGTGCACAAGACAAGAAAAATGACGTGCTTTTTGCCTCTTTTCTCAAAAAATTCTTTCTTTTGTCTTTCTTCCTTCAACGAAATGAAAGAAGGTACACCCACTTCAAAAAACATCGTCATCTGAAAGAAATGCTCAGCTCCTCGTTGAACTCCATCACGCGCGCCGCATCACTCTCACGAACTTCATTTGCTTCTTGTTCGTCGTCTCCGTCGTCGAGGTCGCCATCATCGTCACCATCTTTGATCAAATCGGCGTTGTTGTGTTCATCAAATAAAACTCTTTTCAGTTCTGGATTTGGTAAAATAAAGACGGATAAAATCGTCCAAGAGAGAACGAACAGAAGAGGAAACAAACTTTCCACCTCGAGCATGACTACTGCGGATGGAAATAAATACACCATCGCGGATCAACCGTTACGTTTCGCCAATGGCAAGAAAGAAAACAACACGAGAATGCTCGATATTGATGCCGTTTATGATGGTTCATTTTTGCAAGGGAAGCGCGTTTTGGTCACCGGTGCTAACCGAGGCATAGGACTGGCCTTGGCGAAAGAGCTCAACAATAAAGGCGCTTTTATTCTCGGGACGTGCAGAAAAACGTCCGAAGAACTCTCAGCGTTATCGAACGCACAAATAATAGAAAATTGTGAAATTACCGACGAAAACTCCATAGTAGACGCGTTTAAACAGATCACCGAACCGGTGGATATCGTCATCAATAACGCGGGGTATTTTTACGAACCGTTGGAAACTTTGGATTCAATGAACTTTGAAGAAGAGATGAAAATGATCGATATTTGCGCACTTGGTCCGTTAAGAGTTGTTAAAGT
>Ga0163180_10001982_pt1 | contig 11513 bp, 16 predicted proteins | sample AtlANTMetagenome_2_FD_109647 | JGI IMG/M metagenome (GOLD analysis project Ga0163180, IMG submission 109647) | Marine eukaryotic phytoplankton communities from the Atlantic Ocean - Atlantic ANT 4 Metagenome | ecosystem: Environmental > Aquatic > Marine > Oceanic | place: North Atlantic Ocean...
AGGCTGGGAACGTGACCCAAATCAAGGAGGATTTTACGATGCTGAATAGAGATACAATAGATGGATTTATCTTTGGCTTAGGAATGTTTTTAATCGCATGGCTTTCATGCTTCTTATAGGAGAGACTATGACTCGGAACCAAATGCTTATACTCGCAGGCCTGTTTGATGGCATCTGTTGGGCTTTCCTCTTTTACCTCATTTTCATTTAGGATTCACATGAATAATTTTGACATTGCTTTTACTATTCTTTCCGTTGCCCTGTTGGCTTTAGTATCCATAGCCTTTATCGTTCTGGTGTATGGATGGGTTTCACCCCTGATAAGATTTATTTCATAACCGGACATAATGTGTCCGTTTCCGATTTGACAAACCCTTCTGGATCGGATAAATTATATATATGGGCACTTCCGCTCAACCTTCCCTTTTCCTTTGGAGACTCTATGTCACGACTTAACTTCCTTGAACTTGAACGCTACCCCGAAACTGTTGATGCTTACGCTGATCAACGCAACCCTGAATTCCTTGTTGAGTTGGCTACTCGCCTCAACGCTCAAGCTGATAGACTTGAGTTCCTCTTCTTGGATATTGTCACCAGCCCTAAGCACCAAAGCATCGAGTACAAGGACATCCTACCTTGGCGGCAACGTGCTGATTACCTTCGCTCCCAAGGGCAGGCCAAAGCTGCCAAGCGTCTGGAGATTGCTGAAGCTGCTAAGGAAGCTAAAGCCCTCGACACTGACGAGGAGTTTCAAGCTGGTTATAAAGAGTTCCTTGCGAACGAGTTTGACCTTAGCTAACTTACCCCCTACTTACTTACTACCTACCCCCCTATCTTGGAGATTACCTATGTCTTACACAATCGTTCCTAACCCTAAGTTCTCTGGTGCCTCTGTCCTTCTTGTCCTGCGTGACAGGTCTGGACAGACCGAGTTAATCGAGTGTCATAATCGTGCAACCGCTGTTAGTTTGGCTCGCACTTTAAATGCAAAGCACAGAAGCTAATTGCATAAAGGGGGGGTCCTCCCCCTACCCCCCTCCTCCTCCTTCTCATATATGACTTTGAAATAAGTACCATTGAACCTGGGTTTTCGGCGCGTCCGCATATGGTACATTGACACTACGGACAAAATTTCCGAGATTTGAAAATTCGCCGCTAAAATTTTCCAAAATTCAAAACTATTTAAGACATGAGAGTGAAAATAAAAAAAACCGAGGAATTGGATGAACTATATTCAACTTCCGGTGCCATTGGACACGGAAAAGCAGATGTAACTCCCGAAGAGGAACACGAAGGGCACGTTGAGAGGTCAAAGCACCAAGGTTTACGAAATGTATACAACGAAAACATAGGAGATACGAAAGTGAAAATCACCAAAGAACAGCTTAAAAAAATCATCATAGAAGAACTCAAAGAGTCATATGGACAGCTTGGACCAGACGACGAAACCGAAGAGAAATATCACGGTTCCGTTGATTGGCAAAGAGATCAAGACGATGCCAATCGCTCAAGGCAGTCCGAAAGAGAACATGTCTACACAATGAATAAAGAAGAGTTCGTTCGAAAGCAATACATGAATTGGGTTAAGGAATTCGACGCAGGACACCCAGAAGAACTTGAAAAGATTGTTGAAGCGCTAGAAGAAGCATACGATAAACTCGGAGAAGCCTTTGAACTTGATGGAACAGGCTTATACGAATGAAGCCAATCATCATTGAGAACTCCAGAATACCGAAGCTCCTAAGCATATTCATTGATATATGGGCAATCACTTTATACCCTTTCATTATTTGTAAAGGAGAGATGAATGAAGTGACGCTCAATCACGAAAAAATCCATCTTGCACAGCAACGGGAATTGCTGGTTATCGGATTCTATCCCTTGTATGCCTATTATTGGATTAGGGCACGTTTCTCTCACTTTAATCATGAAGCCTATATGGCAATTCCATTTGAAGTTGAGGCATATGCCCAGGAACATGATATGGAGTACCTTAAAAATCGCAAACCATTTGCATGGAGGAATATATGTTAACATTAATGTTTTTATTAACGCTTGGTTGCGTCAAGCAAGATAAGCTTTTAAACAGCGCCAAACATGCCTTCAGGAATAACAACTGCATTGCAACACTTCGGGCATATGCTCAATCAGCAGGGTGCCCAGAATTGATTGTACATGAGCGTCCGCCTGAAGTGATAATCCGCTGTGAGAAGCCCGATGAGGAACGTGGAAAGTTCTATGATAATTATTGGTTTCGAATAACTCCGGCAAATTTATCAATTGACATTACACAGCTTCCCGAAATTGAAAAGCATACCATTTGCATTGATAAGGATGTTCGCCTCGAAGCTTATCCGCCCGAATAGCAAAGAAAAAAATCTTTGCGTGAGATCGATTGGTAATGCGTTCCAATATCCACTTGGCTTCCTTCAAACACTCGGTTCCCGTCATCATCCACTCGAATGTTGAATCCGGCTTTGTCGCCCGAAGCATCGTGTGATTCGATTTCTCGAATGTCATCCGCCCAGGCCATCAAGTATGTGGCTCCTTCGAATGGTTCACCTTTGAAATCTGTTCGCAGTCCGTAACATGTAACACGAAGTTTGTTATGATCCACAAGATTTGCTAAGTCCATCACCTGGTGTTGGGATAGGAACTGGGCTTCGTCGATAAATACCCAGGTTCCTTTTTCAAATTTCAAAGAACGAAAATCGGTGCTTGCATCGAACGTTTCCGCTCTTGCCTCGATTCCAATTCGGGATACTATCAATCCCTCGCCCCATCTCGTATCCATATGGTGAGTGAAGCGTCTTACCGGAACACCCTTGCTTCCAAGGTTATGCGCCTTTTGCAAGAGGTGCGCCGATTTCCCAGCATTCATGCCGGAATAATAAAATATTAACTTTGCCATGTATATAATATAACCTGTTTTGGTATGGTTGTCAAATGAAAATCGAACTATTTATTGTTAAAAGGTACAAAACGAATGAAACTAACGAAACAACATTTAAAACAAATCATCGTCGAGGAGCTTCGCTCCATCTTAAGCGAACAATCCCTTAGAGGCTTTCTAGCCTCGCAAGGTGTAGACGATGATGAAATGGCTCACTGGTCAACTGTACCCGGCTGGTTTGCCTTGATGAATATGATGCGCGAATTCGGCTTTGAAAAAGTATCTAGGATTACCTGGAAGCGAATAACCGAGGATGGGGAAGAACAACTAATCTCGATAAAACCCAATTCCGTTATTTCTAAACGAACACATCCTGACTGGGGATGGAAAGGTGGTTCGCACGTTATGGAATATAGAGACTTTGAAAAAGCTGCTGAAGAGATAGCTTATGATATTGGTCCCCAAGAAACTGATTTTGGTAACATGTTTGAGGGAAAGAAATGAAAGTAAAAGTACTTAAAGAAGGGAAAAATTTTGGCGGCAAGATTGCCGATTTGATTCTGGCTGGTAAGGATAGTCATCGACAAGCTGCCGAATTTATCAAAATGGGGATTGTGCCCATGGAAGATATTGTTCTTGCCGTTAAAGAGAAGGTTATTCCCATCTACAACGAAGTCGAAGCGCTTGGCGACAAACGTAGTGATTTATATTCCGATTTAGCCGGTGCCGAAAGAATGGATGACTATACTTGGTCTGATAAGTTATCGTGGGATATTAACGCTGTCACAAAACAATGGAGGCAGGCAAATATCCCTTTGAATAACCTTTATGACTTTTGGAAAGAATCCGATATCGACGCAGACAACGATTATATGGATGAAGTCGATAAACTTTTGCAAGATGAAGATTTACGCAAAATGATTCCAGGATTTCGTCATGCATGGAGAGGAAACCACGACTATGACGAGGATTACTACGGAGTTGTTGAACACAAACAAGGCAACGACATGAAGCAACTTCTGGAAGTTTTCAAGCGGAATGTGCTTACTGAGGCGGCTAAAAACGCAGAAGACTTAAAAAATTTCAATGCGAAAAGCACTGGTGAAGAGTGGGCTAGAGGGCTTTGGAGGAAGTATGGAATTTGGAAACTATCTGACATTTTCAATTTTGGCATAACGCAACACGCAAAAGACAATTGGTATAAGTTTGGCAAAAAGATTCAGGATAAGCTTACAAATAAATGGTGGCAGCAGTTGCTCAAATCTCAACCTATACCCTGTGTGGTTATTTATGATAGGGGTGGTAAACTTGAAGTGTCTTATGGTGCTGTTCTTCCGAAAACTGCTGAGCCAGCGCATATAATGAAATTTGACTCTGGTGATCGTTCCCAAGACTTGGGAGGATTAATGGCAAAGGGCGGAGCAATAACAGGGTTTCCTGGTGGCTCTATTACTCTACACAAAGCTGGAAAAATGGATGGTGGGGAGTGCAATGGTGCTTTTGTTGTTGACTCAACGTATGCAACAACAAAAGGATGGGGGCCGTTACTTTATGATATAGCAATGGAAGTATCAACAGTACTAGGAAACGGGCTTACCTCGTCAAGGGGTATGGTGTCGTCTAAAGCAAAACCAGTTTGGGATTATTATTTAGACAAAAGAAGTGATGTGGAAGCTGACCAACTAGATGTTGATGGACTAAATGCGCTAAAGTATGGACTAGATCAACTAACGCCGAAGCTTAAAGTCGATGATTGCGAACAAACCAGCGCAATTAAGTGGGCACATGGTGAAGATTATGGCGCATGGGATAAGGACGACATCAAGAGTACTTTTGCAAAGATGCGTAAAATGTCTGATGAGGAAAAGGCGAATGTACCTTGGACTAAGCAAGCTATTTCCAAGGCATACAGAAAAGATCCTGATATACTAAAAATGCTAGGTGACAGTGGGCTATTACATTTCCCTGCTCTTGGATATGATCTTACTAAGTATCATACTAAACCGTTGCCGCCGTTTCCAAAGGATTTACCACCACCGGAAGAGCCAGAAGAAGAACCACCACCGGAAGATGAGGAGCGTCCTAAGAACTGGGGCGGAGGGCGCACAAGCTTCTCTGAAGGAAAAATAAGGATTAAGATTAAATGATTAAAATTCGAGTATTAAAAGAGTCAATTAACGAAATCATCTTGGATGAAGCCAAAGAAGATAAACTTTACGACAACCATTGGGGCAATGATAGGCACCTTGAAATGAAATTTCGACGACTTCTTGTCTGGATATATGGGCGACATTCTGGGCCAGGACAATGGCAAGGTGTTTCCTCCGAGATGATGAAGAAGTTTAAAGAAAAGGGTAAAGAGTTTGCTCCAAAGAGACAACAACGCATCAAATACCTTGATTGGGGCTCTGATATGCTCAAACTTGGGTATATGGGCAGTGATGTTATTGACTCTCTTAAGTTGTTTGAAAAGTTTAGTCAACAGTTCCAAGAAAAGGAAATCAAGTCATACGAATCGCCGGATGCAATACTCAACACCTACAAGAAAGAAGTTGTTATGAGGCGTGTCGGCAAAGCTCGTAAAGAGAGAGGCAAATCGGAACCTAGAGCCACCGAAGAAGACAGAACAGTTATATATCAAGATGACAACCTGTTTGTAATTCGCCCTCACAACGTTGACGCATCATGTCATTATGGACGAAAAACCAAATGGTGCATTGCCCAGCCAGGAAATGACTACTTCAGAGAATACACCCAAGAAGAAGGAAAGATTTTTTACTTTATCAAAGATGATAGGCGCAAACCTGATGATAGGTATGCCAAAATTGCAATTCAGATTTCTGGTGATGAAGGCGACATTGAATTTGATGGGTTCTGGGATAGATATGACAATGAGGACTTTGGGCCCTCTCCAAGAAGTATAGGAGAGCTACCAAGCTTTTTTGGTGAAGACGAAATTACAAAAGCCATAAGGGCTATTCAAGATCATGCTGAGAAAAACCCTCCTGTGAAGGGTGAGATGTTTCATCTAGAGGAGTTGGAAAACGCCGTGTTTGAAGGAGTGTTCAGTACTGACGCTATATCGTTTTTCGCAGAAACAGGCAATCAAGAATGGGGCAATGAGATGCCATACATAACTATTTCTGCCAATGTTTTGATAACAATTGAACTAGACCAATTGCAAGATTATGATCCAGGGGCTGTTCGAGAAGCATGGGAAGCTGCTGAGGAAGACTTAAAAGAAAGATTGACTGATTGGGCTACGAGCGATGTCGAAGGAAAGGTAGATTCAGGCTGGGGACAGCCCTTTGAATTGGATATTCACGAAACAGACCCCACTACGGCATGGGTGAGGGTAGATTTGTCGCATGAGGAGTTCGTGGATGCTGATCGTGCTCGGGGACATTTGGAATATATGATGAATTATTATGGTGAAACTGGACATGACAATTATAGTGAACAACTCGCCGAAATCATGATGGAGGAGCTATCTCAATACCTAGAGTCAGAAGGCAGAGAGAGAATTGCTAATGTAGCGAAAGACTTGTGGAAAATCGAATCCAAACTTAAGCATTTTGAAGCTCAATATGACGAAGACGACCATGAGATTTACTTTATGCAAAAGACTTCATATGAGCTACCCTTAAGAATCAAATCCTTTAATGCTCCATTCAAAGGCTATGAAGCCACTTCACGCAAAAGAGAAAAGATTGGACGATATATAGGGTTCATAAAAAGATATGCCAGAGATGAATGGGAAAATGCGCTACGTAAAGCTATGGCACAAGTAGACTTCAAAGCGAGAGAGATGTCTTTAAGACAAGAGCCTCTTCCCGGTTTTGAAAGACAAAAGGATATTAGTCCTTCTCAAACCTTTCCTGCGAAATTCCAACTAATGGTAGGGATGCCAGGTATCGAAGACATCAGCGGAGGTACCAAGAGCGATAAACCTTCTATAAAGTCCAACATCAATATCTGGGTTGATAAAACACAACAAGAGGCGGTGGTTAACTACACCATAAGATATATACAGTGGATTGATAGGCACTTGCCTGATGTGTATGAGGCTGCTCTTAAAAATATAGACTTAGATAGAATACAAAGACACATTGATGATAAGTATGCTGAGATATTCGTTGATAGTGCCGAGATGCAAAGTCTTAAACACCAACAAGGCTTCGGACAAGAAACATACACAGAGTCCAAGAGACGAATTAAAATAAGGATTAAGTAATGGACTTAATAACAACCTATTTTTGTAAGGCAAGCCAAGTAGGTTACCACGGAAACCTGTTCGGTGGCAGAATGCTTGCATGGCTCGATGAGGCTGGTGCTGCGTATGCTGCTCAATGTTGTGATTCGCCTCGAATGGTAACCAAGCACATATCGTCCGTAACGTTCGAAAAACCCGTCCGACCAGGACAGATAATCAAGATATACGGTGGAGTGAAAAAAGTCGGAAATACAAGCATTACCATCCGCTTAGAGGCACGTAGGCACAGTGTTTATAACGGCACACAGAGATTAGTCTGCTCGACAGAGATGGTGTTTGTTAGAATAGATGGAGACGGAGAAGCTATACCTCTAAGTGAAAAAGTAAAGAAGAAATACGCTCCTGAGATGGAATTCGAAAAAATTTAAATTATATTGGTGTATACTTGTCCTCTCTCAACACATCTATTTGATATTGTAATGCTTGGGACTCTTTTAGGAATACTTCTTGTGGGGTTAGGGTGTGCTTTTCATCTTCAATTAAGACAACATAATATGTATCAAAGTTTTTGATAACTTCTATTATTATTCCTTGCTTTGGTAAGAAATATATGTGATGCACACACCATACTAAATCACCCTCTTTCATCGTTGCACTTCTTAATTATGTCATCCCATACCCAAAACGGATCAGGCTCATCACTCCAAAGAATATTATAATACATTCCTGCATATGGGAGGTAATCTGCTATTTCTATTATGATTCCCCACTTGTCTTGAGTGAGATGTTTAATTAAATCTCCGATTTCCATATCTCTGTACTTGAAAAAATAAGCGAGTGATGGGATTCGAACCCACGACCCTCACGTTGGCAACGTGACGCTCTACCACTGAGCTACACTCGCAAGTAATATAATTAGATGGAGGCGGTGGGAATCGAACCCACGTCCACAGCAGCAGTTAAATCGAGTCATCCACAAGCTTGGCTCCTTTACTTATAAAGGAACAAAATCATATAGTTTTTTTGCTGAGAAACTATCAATAAACAGGTTCTTGTTGGCTTTGTTTATTTCGGTGGAGCCACACACTTAGTCTCTCTTGGCTAGATGGTTCGAGACAACCACCCGATTAAGCAGCTAAGGCTTGTTCGTAATGATAATTATTGTTTGCAGTTATTTGCAATTTTGCTTGCACTCAAAGTTCCTGTACTACCCTGTCGAAACCATTACGCCCCCTCACTTATAACTTTTAATTGAGATTGCATGAAAGTGTAGATTTTTCTTTTACCTTCTGTGTCTTTTTTGTCGTCTAATTCATAAAGCCAAACATCACATACTAATTCTGAATGGTAGGTTTGCTTTCTCATTTCCAAAATAATTCCTTTTGCGCCATATGCTCTTTCAATAAAGACTAAATCTCCAACTTTCATATCGCTACCTCATGAATATGTGTTAGTAATTAGTATGTATCACGGCTTAGGCGGTTTGTCAAATTATTTATGAAATAAACCAAACAAGCACAACGCTGAGGGCTAAGCCAAGCATCATCTTCATGAAGTCTGCCACCAGCATTGGAAATACCACCTTGATTCCGTCTTTAGTCTTGAAGTGTCTGTATACCGCCAACTCTCTACCGCAGAGCAGGCCAACGAATACCCACGTTGTTGACATTGGGATGTTATTGTATTGCTTGAAGTACCACAGAATTAGTGCGTATGAGAAATCGATGATTGTTGCTGAACGCATGAATCGAGTTCCGGACTTTGACAGAACAATCTCTTGAATCTTGCCTCCTCTTCTGTAAAACAGGTGTGCCAATCCAGCGACGAGGATGCCCATAAAACTCACGAACATCCATAGGGGTAGTGCTTCCCCTCTGGGCAAGAAAACGGCGACATTTGCTATGTCGTGGGCTAGCCATTGATGCCATAGGAAGCATGTTGCCACCCATTGAGCAACTCTCCACTTGGATTTATTCTCCTCAGCAACAGGTTCTCTCTCGTTGAAATATCTTGATATGAGACTCCATAGGGCATAAGCAGCAACAGCCGCCAGGGCATAACCCATCGCAGACTTCAAAAGAATTTTTTCCAAAACGAAGGTGCTTGAGAACACACTAAGCGTTAGTATCGTTGTGCTCACTGGTACACCGAACCTCGTCAGCCCCAGCAACAACGCAGGAGCAGCAAGGTGGTACCATTTGAATACGTCAGGCTGCGGGATTGCATCCAGCCTCCCATGGGCGATGTCGCCGGACATGTAGCCGTATGTAAGTGTTGCAACCATCACGGTTGCCATGGTTAGCCATTGCCATTGCCATTTTGATTCTTTGTTTGATGCGATGAACGTACCCAGAGTCTGGGCGCTGTCATTCGCAATAACGGCATAAGCCGCCATCATGAAACCAAGGGTTCCAATCATTATTGATAGTGTCATTTTTCCTTCCTTTAAAAGTTAACGTCAATTCTGAGGGTCGGTCCATATTCCAACTTCCAATCGTTTTTGCGTTGGTGTTGGATGAATATGTGAGGATCAAGCTTTACGTGATCATTTGCTTTGTGTCGAATGCCAATTCTGAATTTGTTCTTATCCAACACGTTACCGAAGTCATGAGGATTTATTGCAATCTCATTTGCAAAATATGGCTTTACTGCTGTTCCTATATCAATTTCGAATCGAGTATTGTTAACAATCGAGACGGTTGGGTTGGCATATGCCAGACTCATTAAGAATGCTAAAAACATTTTGTTTCCTCCGTTTGTCATATGTAGTGATAATATCCATCTATGTAATCCGTGTCGCAAAAAAGTCGCAAGCAGACATTAACACCAGGCAAAAGATAAATAAAATCACTATTTAATGTTAAGAGGAATCACGCAATGAATATAACAAAAAATCTTTTAAAGCAAATAATAATGGAAGAAATCCAGGCTGTTTTAGAAAGTATGCCCAATTTTGATAAAGGGCCGTGGGCGAGGAAGTCGGTGGGCTTGCCGGATTTTAGAAAAGACACCCCAGATTTTAAAAAGCAACCATTTCATGCCGAAGCCGCAAAATATGTAGCAAAAATTAGTCAAGATTTAAATAGCGGTAAGCTTTGGAATTATACAAACCCTGACAAGCCTGGTGATGGCAAACAAATAAGAGCCGTGAGGCTTGGAAAGAAAGGGCATGTTGACGTAGCATTTGTGCCGTCTGGTAGGGGCTCTTTAGAAGTGTGGGATTTTATCGACCAAGTGAAGAGGGGCTCCATTGCGCCGTCTAAATAAAATTATGGGGTTGGGATAATGAACAAACTATTTGAAAATTGGAGGGGACACCTCAATGAAACAGCCGATGATGCTTTCCTGGATGAACTTGAACCATTACTGAACCAGTGGCACAAACTTCAAGCAGGATATGGAGTTGAGGGCGAGAACATACCTCCCGAGAACCTCCCGAAATACACCCAAAATGCGCCCCAATACTATAAGCAGTGGACAGGGCACCCATCAGGCAGAAGAGCCGTATATGCCCAGACTCCAGCCGAGGAATCGATAGAGAAACAGTTAATCCAACTCTTCATGAAACACTCTGATCAAGAATATCTTGCCAACGAAGTGGTTTGGGCTCATAATTTAAATTATAGAGCACATGCTCAACAAGCATGGTCGGGGGCTGGACTTAAATATGCCAAGTTCTCAAGAACTGGCTGGACAACTGCACAGGGACAAAGGCAGCGTGATGTATTATCTGTTCACGGATTTGATAAATCTTTCGGAACCCCTAGGGCTGGTACCTATGGATTCTTTGTGAAGCCAACAAGGGTACTGTATGCTAGCAAAAGCGATTTAGCAACACAAACTCTGAGAACAGCGCATGCTGATGTGAAGAGTAGGTTTGCCAACAAGCTCCCTAAAAGAGCAGGAATGGACAAATTGAAGTCCAGCAGCACCGGGAAGACAATGAAAATGTATTCTGACTGGAGGAAATGGACACGAAAGGCTTTTAAAGAGCTTCCGTCTGAAATGCAAACTCCAGAATTGTGGGGCGAGATAATGATAGCAATGAAAACTAGAGATGGGCAAAGCCCTGAAGCTATTGCGATGTCTGATAAACTTTCATCTATGCTTAAGTCTGCTGGTGTTGAAGGTGAGCCACCACCAAAGACATATAGCAAAAAAGAAATGAGGGCGTTAAGAGACAACACCCTCCTTAACCAAAAAGATATAGCTGCAAACGGGGGTAGAGTCGAAGAAGCACTTATGGCAAATTGGGAAATTGTTGGGTGGTATATGCTTTATACCAAAGATGACTTGCAAATGGGTAATCCTCCGCCGCTTGCACAATTTTGGAAATCAATATTGCCCCAAATAACGGTACCGGTGTTTGCCATAGACCAGTTTTCAGACAGTGTTCAAGAGCTAACC
>Ga0163180_10001983_pt1 | contig 11508 bp, 10 predicted proteins | sample AtlANTMetagenome_2_FD_109647 | JGI IMG/M metagenome (GOLD analysis project Ga0163180, IMG submission 109647) | Marine eukaryotic phytoplankton communities from the Atlantic Ocean - Atlantic ANT 4 Metagenome | ecosystem: Environmental > Aquatic > Marine > Oceanic | place: North Atlantic Ocean...
CTCCATCCCGGATGTACACATCAGGGCGCCAGCAAGACGCTCTCCTTGGAAGTTCTGCATGATGTGAATGAATCCACCGTTGAGCTGACCAAGCAGGTAGCGCTTTGGAATCCGGCAGTTGTCGAAATGCAACTCCACCGAATCCACAGATCGGGTGCCATATTTGTCGAGCTTACGTCCCACCGAAAACCCCTTGATATTGGTGGGCATCAGCACAAGGGAGATACCCATAAACCCAGGATCGCCAGTACGAACCGCTAAGGTAATAAAGTCCGCAAAGGCGCCGTTGGTGATGTAGGTTTTCGCGCCATTGATCACGAAATCATCACCATCAATCTTGGCGGTTGTCGCGAGATTGGCCACATCCGACCCCACGCCTGGCTCACTGATCCCGAGACAACCAATCTTCTCTCCGGTAATCGCGGGAGCCAAGAATTCTTCTTTTTGTTCCGCCGTTCCAATCTCGGCAATCACATTGGTCGAAATCTCGGTATGCACCAAAATCGACATGCTGACACCGGCATTTCGTGCATGACAAAGCTCTTCCATAAAGGCTGATGCATGCCACCAATCCAAGCCTAAGCCGCCATACTCTTCCGGATAACGAATCCCCAAGAGACCCAAGTCAGCCATCTCCTTGAGCATTTCTCTTGCGGGCCAGTCACAGGCCTTGTCCCAGTCATATTTGTGGGGGGCAAGTCGTTGTTGGCAAAAGTCCCGAACGGTCTTCCTGATCATTGCGTGATCATCGTTCCAGGGTGGAAATGAAGCGGCCATGAATACTCCTTGAATGAGGGAACTCGAATAACACAGACAAGGCGCAAAGTGAACGGTCCTTCAGTGGCTTTTCAGATTCCTTGGATGCACCATCAAACAAGAGACCTTAGACCAAATAGACCGGAGGAAGATGTGATCACCCATTTGGACCACATTGCCATCGCTGTACCGGAACTAGCGGCCGCTATTGAGCGCTTCGCAGAAGACTTTGGATTAAGTCTCGCGGGACAAGACGATGTAGAGTCTGAGCTCACTCGCACCGCTTTCTTTCCCATCGACGGCACACGAATCGAACTCGTGGCGCCAATGGACGGACAAGGCCCCATTGCCTCCGCTCTTGAAAAGCGCGGGCCCGGAATTCACCACATCTGTTTTCGGACCGACGATATTGTCGCCGACATCGCGAAACTTAGTGCCAAAGGCTACCGTTTTATCAACGAAACACCCAAGCCTGGAGCACACGGTTCACTCGTGGCCTTTATCCATCCTAAATCCACAGGAGGCGTGCTCATTGAACTCGCACAAATCGAGGATCATCCGTGAGTACGCACAAAGTCGACGCGATAGGAGAGCAGACCCGGCTCGCTGAACGAAAGCGACGCGCTGGACAACGACTCATTATCGGCATCGCCGGACCCAGTGTCAGCCAAGAAGAAAAAGCACTTATTCGTCAGATAAAACCCGCCGGTTTCATTCTGTTTGCGCGCAACGTAGAAGAGCCCGCCCAGGTCCTCGAACTCAACCGCGAGCTTCGATCCCTACTGCCACCCGAGCTGCCCGCCTTGTGCACGGTGGATCAAGAAGGCGGGCGCGTCCAACGGATCCGCGACGGTGCCACCCGTTTTCCGCCTATGCGCTGGGTCGGTAATACGAAATCTATGGATCTCGTTCAACGACATGCGCGTGCATTAGCACGAGAAGTCCGCGCAATGGGTTTCGACCTGAATTGGGCACCCGATGCCGATGTCGACTCCAACCCCGACAATCCCATTATTGGAAATCGTTCCTTTGGACGAGAGGCCAAAAGCGTTGCCCAAATGGTCTACACCTGGATTACTGAAGCCCAGAAGACAGGTATCGCCTGCTCCGCCAAACACTTCCCAGGCCATGGTGACACTGCAGTGGATTCACATCTCGATTTGCCGTGGGTCGAGAAAGAAGAACCTGAAATTCGAGAGATTGAACTTCACCCCTTCCGTGCTGCTGTCGCAGCAAACGTGGCCACCATCATGACCGCTCACGTGATGTTTCCCGCCTTTGACGAAAAATGGCCCGCCACTTTATCTCGTCGAATTCTCGGGGATATTCTGCGAAATGAAATGGGCTACAACGGTGTGATTGTTACCGACGACATGGAAATGAAAGCTGTCTGTGGTCGCTACGACACGCCGACACAACTGATGCGTGCATGTGAGGCTGGCGTAGATGTCATGCTCGCCTGCGAGAGCCCAGCGCTTCAACTGGAGTTCTACGAAGGCCTCGTTCATCTTCAAGAAGAGCTCCCGTTCCACGACAAGCTCGCCGAAGACAGCGAAAAACGACTCCTGCGCCTGCGAGAGAGATTCCTAATTGATGCTCCTAAAAAGGATGATTTAGCCATCTTGGACTGTCCTGAACATCGAGATTTGGTAGCCTTGATCCAAGCCCATGGAGAAGAAGCATGATCGCGTTGATGCTGATGACACAACTCGCTGCCGCAAACCCCACGTGTGCTGCACTTGAGCCTGTTGCCGAGCGCACACAAGTCGTATGGTTCTCGCCCACCTGGGAAGGAGCGGGCTCTCGAAGACAGATGGAAGTATTCGAGCTTGCCGATGTGCAGACATGGGTGAAGAAAAACAAACCCGACAAAGTCCGCCTCCTACAAAAGCTGGGTCAAGTCGGGCCAAATGGCTGGTGGAGAGGTTGGCTTGACTGGAAAGTGGTCATCTTTGACGTTGAATCGAAAAACCTATGTCGACCGATTCGAAACGGCGAGCCAGGACAGCTTGTCGACGGCGTTCCAATCTGCCACGCGAGGCTACAAACCGGCGGTGCCCGATTTACGGGTTGTGGATATTCCAAGGACACCCTGAAGTCGACGCGAGGACTCGATCACTTTCGCGTCCCCTGGTCGGTGGCCTCTCAATGGGGTTTCTGTGTCATGCCTTTAGAGCGCCTCCTTCAAGCCAAATAGACCTCAACTGGCGCAAGTGCACCAACTGAGGCAAACTGAATATCGGAGACCTATGCTGCTTCTCTTCTGGCTATTTGGCTGTACCAACCCTGCATTGATTCCGTGTGATGACATCGACGAGCGTCTTGAAGGCCTCGTCGTCGACATGGAAGGGCGCCCTATCGCCGGCGCAACCATACGTGTGGGTTGGAGCGAAACAGTCACCGATGAGCAGGGCCGATTTTGGACTCCCAAAGACCCCGGTAGCCGCTGGATTCAGGCTACTGCGGAAGGTTACTCAACTCGTTCTCGACCCGGTGTACCAGGCGACGCTGTCCGGATTCGACTTCGAGAAAACACAGTCGGTGAACTGTCCCTGACATTTGGCGGAGACGTCATGGCCGGCCGCCGATTTATAGACGGCGACGAACCGCTTCTCACTCAGAAATCGATGTCCACAGATCTTTGGGCCACCTTAGAAGGTATCGCGCCACTGTTGGCTGAAGCAGACCTCACATCCATCAATCTCGAAGGTCCCCTTCTACTAGAGGGAACTCTCAACCCAAACCAAGATGTGGCTTGGACAAACCCTCCCGAACTTGGTCAAGCGCTCGCCCAAAGCGGTGTGGACATTATCAATCTCGCTAACAACCACACCAACGATCTCCTGGAAGGGGGTATTTCTGCGACAATTGGTCGAATCGAAAACGCCAATATTGTGCCACTGGGGGCTGGCCTCAATTTCGAAGACGCCTGGAACCCTTACAACGCTCTGATTAACGGCTGGCCCGTCACGATGATTTCGTGCAGTCTCCTCTACGAAGCAGAAAACACACCATCCGACGCCGCAGCCCCCGACAAAGCCGGTGTCGCGGGTTGTACGATCGATGACCTTCGGGCAGCTATCATCGAAGCCCGCTACGAGAGCGAGTTCATCATTGTCCAAATCCATGGCGGCGTCGGCTACACCGACAGCCCCTCCTACTCCATGCGTCAGATGGTACTCACGGCCGGAGAGGCCGGTGCGCATCTCATCATTGGTCATGGTCCCCACGTACTACAAGGCGTCAATGAAACCGAAGGGGCATTCGTCGCCTGGTCGCTCGGCAACCTACTTTTCGACCAAGACCTCTGGGCTACGCTTCCCACCGGTCTCATCAATGTAGTCGCCGATGTCGAAACAGGGACAATCCGCCGAGCTGTCTTCGAACCTCTGGTGATCCAAAACTATGTTCCCACCCCAATCCGCGGAAAACTACAAGAAAACATCGCTCGCGAATTCGCCGGCCGTTCCGGTCTACCTGCTGTGATCGATGACGGGGCTGTGGAGTTTGACCTTAGTGGCATTAGCACGGTCACAAGCACGTTTGTCGAGCGATCCCATACGGGAGGGTGGAGTACACCTGAAGACCTCAACGGAGCCTATGTCGACCAAGCCACAATCGAGGGCCGAGCACGTATCGGTAGAGATCTTCTTTTAGGTATCGGTGATTTTGAAGACATCGACACTGACAGTTCCTGTGGAGAACCTCTCTTGTGGAACACTGAAGATCCTCGAGTTGAAATGCATGGAGAGGCGGTAGAAACCGGCATTTTCGGCATTCGTCACAAGGTCACACGCTACAGCACTGATCCAGCTCGTTCTAGACCACAACACAGAATCCCTGTTGGTTCAGAAACCGCGCTAACTCTGACCGGTTCGATTCGTGGTGACGGCCCAGGCGAAATCGAATTGCGCTACTACAGCGATACGTCATCGGAGGCGTTGGGATCTGAAAACGTCACTATCGAATCCTCGGAGGCATGGTCTGTCTTCCAGATTGACACATCAATTCCGGATGGAACAACCCATATCCTACCGTTTATCGGTGCAAAAGCCGACGGAAAGCGAGCCACTGTGGACTACGACAATTTTCGAATGATCGCATGGACTGCCGATCTCGAAACACAGCCGACTCGTTATGATCAACTGCAGGTCGACGGCAGAATCCAATTCGCACTAAGTCAGCGGATCTTTCCAGGCATGAACCCCATCGCGGACGCCGAAACTCAATAGTGACCCAACACTCCGTCACGTATTCTCAATGAGTACCCCGGCCCAATACATGCCACTTTGCGACCGTCTACCAACATTCCCAAATGTAGATCGCAGTCAGTGCATTGCACCGCAAAACGCACAGTACCGTCTTGTCCCGGTTTTCCAGGCGCTATGCCAAACCGTCCATCCAACCCACGCCCAGACACGCCCCACACCGCCTCCATTTGCTCACCGGACACAGTCAGTAAGGCCATAGATGCACCTTTTTCTTTGCGCAGCAGAGCCTCATGAATCTTTGGACAAGCTTTCCGTATCAAAAATGCCTGTCTTGGCGGGATTTCTTCTTCTGCTTCCTCGACACCAAAACGCGTGGTCAACCGTTCAACTTCGTGGTGTTGAATCCTAAGTCTCTGGTCAGCAGTTCCACTCTCTTTACCGCCACAACCCAAGACCGCTCCACAAAGAATTCCTGTTTGAAGGGCTCGCCTCACAGCACCCCTCCTTCACGATCGTCCAGCACTTGGGTCAACACGTCCACCACCCGGCGAAGCTGAACCTGAGTGATGCAAAGCGGTGGCATCATGACGACCGTATCTCCCAGAGGTCGCAAGAGGACTCCATGCCGACGAGCCGCCATACATACATGGTGGCCAGTTCGTTGACTTGGATCGAGTGCTTCTCCATGCGTACCGCACAAATCGATACCCACCATGAGGCCTTTTTGCCGAACCAACTGCACGTCGAGGCGTTTTTTCAAAGGACGCAACATCGCTTCCATGTCCCCGATGAGTTCTTGTACTTTCACCATGGTGTTTTCTTTCTCGAAAAGCTCAAGCGTCGCAAGTGCTGCTGCACAACCCAGCGGATTCGCTGTGTAGGTGTGCCCATGAAAAAACGTCCTATCGTGAGACCCTAAAAAGGCCTCAAATACTTCCTCGGTCGTCATGGTTACCGCCAGGGGCAAGTAGCCGTTGGTCAACCCTTTCCCTAAACATAAGAAATCGGGTTTGACACCGATTTGATCTGTCGCAAAAAAACTACCGGTTCGGCCAAACCCCGTGGCTACTTCATCGAAAATAATCAACACACCCAACTCACGGGCACGCGCAATCAACGGCTCAAGATACGCAGAGGAATGCATTCTCATACCAGCCGCACCCTGAACAAGCGGCTCCACGATCAAAGCCACCAGTTCTTCACCGTGCTCTTCCAATATTTGTATCGCGGCGTCCGACTGTTCCTTTTCATTCTCATAATGGTCAGGACAGGGCAAATGTAGAGCATCAAACAACAGAGGTCGGTAGACTTTATGGAACAGGTCTATCCCTCCGACAGATACCGATCCGACCGTATCGCCATGGTACGCCTGGGAAAGCGCGGCGAAACGTGTTCGCTTTATTTCTCCCCGCTGCTGCTGAGCCTGGAAAGCCATCTTCAATGCAATCTCTACAGCGGTCGAACCCGAGTCAGAATAAAAAACGCGTTGCAGTTTTGCTGGACTACATTCCACCAGTCGATGGGCAAGTTCAACCGCACTCGGATGGCTAAGCCCTAAGAAGGTACTATGCGCGACACGGTGAAGCTGGGCCTTAACCGCCGCATCAACCACAGGATGTCGGTGGCCATGCACCCCGACCCAAAGTGACCCGACCGCATCAATATACTGTCGCGTCTCGCTATCCTCTAAGAGACAACCCTCGGCGCGTTCTATGAAGAGCGGCTCGTTGTTGAACCATTCTTGATGTTGGGTGAATGGATGCCATACATGGGCAAAATCTAGTCGCTTTAATTCATCGGTCCGGTCAGAATTCATTGCTACTTTCCATCGCATTTCACCGAGATTCTAGGTCACGGATTGAGTCGACTCTCAATAATCAAAAGGCCGCCAAAAGGGGAATCATATTGCTGAAGGCTTGCGGTTGTCTTTCTATAAGCCATCGCCCCGGCATTCATATCCCAATGTAATTCCGTGCTCACCGTGAGTTGAGGAACGTCTTTGTCTCCGGCCACAATCGACCCTTTCATGTCAATGAGCGCCAGATGTGTTCCCTCTTTGTATAAAAAGCGTTCGAGTACTGCATCTGTTTTCGGCAAAACCGCAACCTCTGGTGGCAAAAGATTGACCAGCGGCGCAAGCGTCACTGGATCCTTCCAGCGGAGTCCTGGCTTCACAGCATGGAGAGGCAAAGCAAAGCCCAACTGGTGATGCAACAGAGCATCTTCCCAGTCGACGCCATCAACAGCCTGTACGTGACCATCGGTACTCAGTGTGACCCACACTCGAGCTTCAGATAAGCGCTTCTTTTCCGATTCTTGAGCGTCTGCCAATTCTTCCGTTGAAACAGGTGAGCCATTCTCAAGGACAAGTGCCCCGAAAGCCGTAAGTCGCGCTTCTAATAATGCTACACCTTGATCATCGACGGTTTTAACCAAATAGTTCCAATGCTCGGTGCGGCCAATCTCGAACTCTCGGCGAAAAACTCGAACGTCGTAGGCGTAATTAAACTCCTGCCCAGGGACAAAGCGCCAGCCCAAAACAGCCTCTTGAACATCGTAGGACTTTTCCACCGAAGGGAGCTTTGCACTATCGAGATGAGCGCATCCAAACAGGAGGAGAATCAGATACATTTATTCAAGCTCTCCAACGCATGTGAAATCTGATCACCCGAATGTTCGGCGGACAAGGAGAAACGCAACCGTTCGAGTCCCTTCCGTACCGTTGGATAACGAATCCCCGGAACAAAAACGCCAAGTTCCCGCAGTCGTGCCGAGACAGCCATGGTGGAATCCCCCAAAACCACCGGGACAATATGTTCCGTACCCAGCGCTTTCAGCCCCAACGCCTTTAAACCAGCTCGAAAGGCTCGCGTGTTGTTCCACAGCCTTTCACGCCGCTCATCATTCGCAAGCCGCACACCCAAAAGTGCTGCCGCTGCGGCCGACTCGGCCAATGCTGTCGTATATACAAAACTCCGGCCTGCCGATATCAAGAGTTCTTTCGCGTCTTGATCGCAGACCACAAAAGCACCGGCAGCCCCAAATGCTTTCCCAAAAGTACCGATCACCACATCGGGATCTATCCCTTGCTGCTTCGCCACCCCCAAGCCATTCGGACCGATACAACCCACCGCGTGGGCTTCGTCCACAACTAGAAACCCTTCCCTGAAGCGCTGTAAATCCAAACAGTCGCCATCCATGGAATAGAGTCCTTCGACCACATGCGCATCTGCATGCGAGCTGAATTGTCCGTGCTCAACAATATCCACACTACACGACGACAGACGTAAACCGTCAATGATCGAGGCATGATTCAGTCGATCGGAAGCCACCTTAAGATGCTCGTCAAAAAGAGTGGACATGACCGCTATATTTGCCTGATAGCCGGATGAAAAAACAAGAACTGGTCGCCCGTAGCGCCGCGCCAACTCGTCTTCCAGTTCAGCATGGACCTGCCGAGTACCTGATATCAGACGCGAAGAACCAGATCCTCCTCCCTGCCAAGCAGCCAACATGTCCGGATGTGAAGCCAAGCCGAGATAGTCGTTACTCGAAAACACATCCATTTGCTGACCATCAAGGACCGCCTTGGTTGGGCCAATCCAGTCCAAACAGAGCAGTTCTCGCGCTAAACCTTGTTCTCGGATCGCTAACAAACGCTCGGACCAACGTTCCTGGACGTTCATTAAGCAAGACTCTCCGCAGAAAACGGCAACTCCACCGTAAAGGTCGTGCCCTGACCAAGCCTCGACTCCACGCGGAGCTCTCCTTGATGCTCTTCCGCAATCTCTCGACTAATGGCCAAACCAAGTCCAGTACCTGACTCTCCATCTTTGGTCGTAAAAAACGGCTCGAAAATCCGTCGCATCAATTCCGGAGCAATTCCAGGTCCACCGTCCGCAACTTCTCCATACACCCGGTCGCCCACACGATACGTCCGCAACTCCACCCATCGCTGGTCTGGTTCGCACTCCAACACCGCTTGAGCGGCATTTACCATGAGATTCACAAACACCTGAGAGAGTCGTCGCTCAATACCGTGAATCCATACATCTTTACCGTAGGATTGGCGCAGTTCAACCGACTTACCCATCGACAACTGAGCAACGCGAGACGCACCGCGAACCACCGAATTCAAATCGACACGGGTCCGGTCAGGCTCGTCATTTCTCGACAACAGCCTCAAATCACGCGCAATATCCCGGATTCGAATGGCACCGTCCCGCGCGTCATGCACACACTGGACCATTTCTTCGAGACAAGAAAGCGGCGACTCACCACGATGCCAACCTTCAAGGCGATCCCGTACCATCGGCTCGTCAAAGATTGCGCCATTCTCTTTGAGACTCGACATCGACTCCGCCAAGTGGTCCAAGCTCGCTATCAAATAGCTGGTGGGATTATTGACCTCATGCGCGACGCCTGCAGCGAGTTGGCCAATTGCCGCAAGACGTTCGGTATGAACCAAACGACTCTGCGTTTCTTCTAAAGCACGAATTCGGGACCGAAGTTCGCGAACAAGACGAGCATTTTCCAAGGCAAGCGTGGCTTGCGATGCCAAAATACCCGCGGTCTCTAAATCCGCCCTCCGAAAGGGTTGCTTGGTGGACAATCGATTCAGATTCAACACGCCGACAACACGTTCGCCCACTCGCATGGGGTACACAATCGACGATCGGACACGCCCACTCCGCTCTTGGTCCGCGAATCTCGGGTCATCTTCAAGACTTTCAGAGAGAAGCGCCGGCTGCCCATCTGCTGCAACCCGACCCGCCACTCGATCCCCCATCGCTGTACGGGTTTCTTTCTGGATACGAGCTGACAACGCATGGGAATAGGCCACACATAGACGCTTGTGGTCATCAGGCAACATCAAGGAAGCATCGTCTGCTCCAATCACCTTCATGGCCACTTCCACAATCATCTGAGGCAGTGCCTCAGGATCCTGGCTCGCAAAAATTGCCTGGGATGTTTGAAAAAGCGCCGAACTGATTGCGAGGCGTCGTCGCTCTATCGCTCGCTCTACAGCGGTGACCAACGCCTGAGCTCGGAGGGGTTTTTCAAGAAAATCAAACGCCCCTTGGCGGACCCCTTCGACAGCTTTTTCGACACTACCGTTGCCCGTCACAATGACCACTTCTGTTCGAGCTGCAATGGCTTTGATGTTTGCGGTCAGCGACATCCCGTCGGCATCCGGCAACACCAAATCCATAATCACCACATCAAAGTCCGTCTGTTGGATCTGATGCATCGCCTCTTTGCCTGTTGTCGCAAAATCAACGCGATGGCCTTCGTTTTGAAGAACCTCCTGGTAGAGATTCACCAACTCAGCATCATCGTCCACGATCAGCAAATGGGATGGCACGTGTCTTACTCCAGCACAACAGGCTGCTCTTGTGCAGTCTCAATTCGTTTTTTAGCAACCCGATCGGACAGCGATCCAACCTGTTGGGTATTCCAGGCCGCGATGCCCGCGGCATCCGTAAATGGAGCATCTGAAACAAAGACTTCAATCTCAGGAGCCACCTTGCATTTCTCTGCAAGACGGAGTGACCAAGAAGCTTTGGCTGCTTCCAAAGCGTCACCCTGGACCTCTTTGGGAAAGCGACGACCCGACTCGGTCAACTCACCCGTGTGAATGCCCAAACGAATTTTCTTGCCGCCCTTACAGCGGGCCGTTTCCACTGCAACAATCGCATAGTGCAACGCTCCATCTTCCCAAATACGATCGGCGAAATGACTTCCTACAATCCGATTCGCTTCTTCTTCTGCACCCATCGCGAGTAGGCTTGTCTGCGCTTGCTTTAGCGTGCGGAATCCAAAACTTGGAGCCAACTCTATAATCGCGGCTACAGCTGCATCTGTCGCGTCTTTGCTCTGACCATCAATCGAGCCGACTTGGGAAGCATCCGAAAAAGTCTTTACGAGATAGACCGCCAACTCTTCGTCCTCATTGCCTTTGAGCAAATCCGTAATTTTCGGAACGGCTGCAGCGCCGAGGTTACGCGCATACACCTCAAGAATGCCAAGAAAACGATCTCTATCTGAAGAGCTTTCGTCAACCGCCTTGGTCAAAAGTTCCTGCACGGATGGATAGCGACATTCCGACAGCGCACGATACCAGCGCTCATTCCAGAATTTTTCTCCCAGAACATCGTGACTTTCTGTAAGAAAAGACGCCACAGATTCATTGGCGGCACATGCGGTTCCCAATGAAGAAAGCGCCGATGAACGCTCATCCGAGCGCCGCTGGCCAATCCAATCACGGACCAGATCACCTTCTTTCAAATCAATTGCTGCCCGTAATGCGGCGACACTTCGATCCCCCCAAATCATACGGCCAAAAGCTTCTGGCGCAGCGCGACGGGCTTTCTTTGCATCGCAGCCGGCCAACTCGACAAAAGCATCAGCAACAGCAACCGGACTTGCAGCAGAAAGTTTCTTCGATAATGCGCGTGCGTCACAGTCCTGCGCAAAAGTGGTCGGAATCAGCAACAAAAGACTCAACATAAAAACAGAACTCCTCTACTCACCGTGCCCA
>Ga0163180_10001986_pt1 | contig 11497 bp, 4 predicted proteins | sample AtlANTMetagenome_2_FD_109647 | JGI IMG/M metagenome (GOLD analysis project Ga0163180, IMG submission 109647) | Marine eukaryotic phytoplankton communities from the Atlantic Ocean - Atlantic ANT 4 Metagenome | ecosystem: Environmental > Aquatic > Marine > Oceanic | place: North Atlantic Ocean...
CACTGTCGCTCATGCCAACAAGATGTGCATGTTGCTACAGAATGCTGGCATCGAGGCAGCTGTTGTTACGGCGAACACACCTGGTAATGAACGCGCAGAGATTCTGGAGAAGTTTGAGAACGGTGTAATCAATGCGTTGTGCAATGTAGCCGTGTTGACTGAAGGCTGGGATGCGCCCAGGACTGATTGCATTGCGCTACTCAGGCCAACCAAATCGCTCGGTCTGTATGTGCAGATCTGTGGTAGGGGCATGCGTACATGGGGTGACAAAAAGGACTGCTTGCTCCTTGATTACGGCGAGAACATGAACAGGCACGGCTGTATCGACAGAGCTAGGCCCGAGACTAAAGAAGATGATGAAGAGCGCAAGATATGGATATGTGATGCAGTCACATCAGCAGGACATCCTTGTCTAGCTGTTAATGACTGGGTTGATAAGAAGTGCATTGAGTGTGGGGCAGAGAAACCCAAGATGGGTATTGCTCCTCTAAGAGGTGAGCCAGAGATAGCCAAGGATCGTGTTGCTGCCGAGGGCAGTGTGCTATCTGATGAAGCTGGCTTGAACATCAAAGATGTTGAGAAGGTAAAAGATGTTGAGTTCGCACGGGCTGCGATTAAAACATCCAAGAATGGAAATGATTATCTCAATGTTGAGTTCAAGCTGGTCGATGAGTTCTGGCCTCAGTCAATGCCATTCATGATAGGCATGAACGGCCCCGCTGGAATCCTGGCTAAAAAGAAATGGAAAGCATGCGCAGCGAAAGGAACACCAGTGCCATGGACAATCCAGCAGGGAGAAGAACTGATCAACGACCATGGATGCTTTGATCACATAGAAAAAATTACAGTAAGAAAAGAAGGAAGGTATTGGAATGTTGTCAGCGTCTATTATTGATTCGTATAACCGTCAGTTAATTGAAAAGGTTGATGAGTGGATTGCCTCTAACAACGAAGGCAATCGAGGCCATCTTGGCTTCAGCGTTATCGGTGACGATGATGAACACAAACAGTGGATGAACTTCCACTGGTGCTTGCCTAATGACTTTGATGGTCGAATGCTTAGATTGTTTGATCTGGGTAACCGCATCGAGGACCAGGTGGTTGATAACATCAGGGATAGTAAGGAAGCGACTGGTGTTTCAATCGCATCTCACGGTAAGGATGGCAATCAGATCAGGGCATCTACCCTGGGAGGACACTTCGCAGGATCATGTGACGGATGGCTGCGTGGCGTACTGCCTGAACCAGACCAGGATGAGGTCATTCTTCTTGAGGTCAAGAGCGCAAACGACAAACGCTGGAAAGAGCTGGAGAAACTGGGTGACTACGAGCTCTGGAGCGAGACATATCGCTGGCAGATCCATGGGTACATGGGCGTATTTGGTCTGACCAAATGCATGGTTATTGTGGTCAACAAGAACAACAGTCAGATCTACTCGCAAATCATAGACTATAACCCAGAGATCTGGGAGAAGGCTCTAGAACGCGCTGAGAGGATCATTACTAGTGAAGAGCCTCCCTACCAAGGGAGAATGTCAGAGAAGGACTGGCGGCTTAAGGGGCAGTCTAAGGCGTATATCGACATATATCAGCGCAAAAGGTTCCCTCAGTCTATTAATTGCAGGAACTGTGCGTTCTCAAAGCCACTGACCACCAGTAATGGGGCTACATGGATATGCAAACGCACTAATAAAGCCATAGATCTAGAGACTCAAAGGGCTAGTTGTGAGAACCATTTGTGGAATCCGAAGCTAATCATTACTGCTACTCACTTACCTGAAGAGAGTGACGATACCAAGATAGCGTATGAAGCAGGGTTCACTAAGTTCTATAACGCGATACCTTCTGCCAGAGAACCTGGTCATTACTACAGTAGCGCAGAGCTCAGAGAGTTATCGAAGTGTCAGTTCGATCTGAAGATGATGGAGATGGCAGGAGATGTGAAGTCAGAGTTCCCCGGAAGCACAGTGGAACATCTTGATGAAACGAAAGATCCTTTCTAAACCCTTGGGTCTTTAACGATATTGATTTTTACACCAGGATATAACGCCTCAACGAGCTTCTTCTTGAGGCTGAACACCTGAGTAATCACCCCTTTGGTGTCCTCGATGACCCAGTCACCATGGTAATCCTTGTACTTGAAATCAGCTACATACTTGCAGATGTGTTTCTCCTTACCCTCTACTGTAATTGCGCAAGGGAAGTCTATTTGCACCTCAAGATCTGATATCTCGTTTTTATCCTGGCGTTCTTTCAGTATCTTGTATCGAGCAGCTTCAAGCTTGGAGTCAAATACGATCCCATCGTATTCAGTCTTGACCGCAAAGTATTTGCTTTTCTTTTTCTTGGCTCGTTTGGGTATCAACCTAGCTGCCGCCCATCAGTTTCTTTTCTTCTTCTGATCTTAAGAACTGTCGAGCTCTGTTGTAAAGACCTGACGCTGTATCCGGTATTGATTCAACAGTTTCTTGAATCAAACCAGGCAGGCGATCAGCCATTGGCTCTGGGGGCGCAGGTGTAACAGGAACTTCTGGAAACTTTTGATCAAATCTTTTTCTTAAAAATTCAACCTGCTCTCTCACCGGAACTATATTTCTTCTCGAATACTCATCAACTTTACGCTGTTCTATTGCAACACTTGCTTTAGGTGGAGTAGGAGTGTAAATGTTTTGCATTAATCCTCTCCAGCCCTTAACTCCTCCAACCTCTAGCCTTAATACTTTTGCTATTTCTTTGTCTGAAACGCCCAACTCCCTAGCATCTTGAATAAGAATTGAAAAGTCTCTTAAGATTTTGTATTGCTGGGCATTTGATTTTTGAAAGTTATAACGAAACTCTTCTGGCGTAATCCCACGCTGTTGATTTTTCATAGAGTTATAAATGTTTATGGCATCACCTAATTCTTTTTTAAACTCTTGAGTTTTGTATCTCAAGCTAATGGCAATGTTTCTTGGGCTTAAATCTTTTACTTTAAATGCAGTAATTGATTCGGCAGCTTCTTTATATAGATCTAGTTTTTTTGTTCCTTTAATTCGGCTTAATTTTTCTGTTGGTATTAAACCTGATTCAACCAACGCAGCCTGAGATAAATCGCCAAACTTAAATGATTCCAATACATTGTAATTAACTGTATCAAATGGAGTTTTATCTGTAGCAAGTTGAAATCCTGCCATGGGAGGTATAATTCCATTCATTACATGAAACACTCCAGCAGTAAACCTATCTCCTAGATTGTTGCTTCTAGTTAATTGTTGCCCATACTGGTTTTCATTACTAATGATGGCTCCATATAACCTTTGACCCAACATCTCAGCACCTATGAACGGAGAGAGAAACTCATTACTAGCATCTAACACTCCATTTAAAGCGATCTTATATAGCTCTTCTTCCTTTCTAACTCCATTGTTGTAAGCATTCAACACAGCATCAATAGGTCTAGACACATAATCATATGGCAATGTGTAAGAAAGATTAATTGCTTCTAAAATATTGCCTTTGTCGTTTGTACGAGTTGTTGCAAACGTAGAATTCTTTTCCCAATCTTGTGCAAAACTTCTTTTGTAAGATTCTAGCTCTTCATTATTTGCTCCAGTCATCATTAAACTGAAGGCTTTAATTCCTTCTTTGGCTCCATAAGCCATCGAGGTATAACCCAACAACCTTTGAATCCCCCTGGCTCTCATGTCTGCATTGTCACTGGCTAATTCAGTAATACCTCTACCAACAACATTAAACGATGTTCTAATGATTTCTGCTGGATAAGCAATGAAGTTTCCAAGCGGTAGCTGTCTAAGGTTTTGTATTGCAGTTGGAACTCTTGCGTAGTTAGGGACGTTGTTTCTTGTTATGTAAGCAGCTTCTTCAGAAATAAATTCATTAATTACATTCTTGCCTTTTTTACTTAACTCCACCAAGTCAACATTGGCGGGGTCTAGTCCATACTGCGTAGCTATTTTAGCTTGATCCGGTGTGGTGGATTTTAAAGTAAATGGTTTGTTTTTAAGAACTGCTTTTTGCACCATCCCTAACAGTTTCTTTTTCTCTATCTCATAGTTAGCTACCTTCCATACATCATCTCCAGCACGATAGAGTTGTGTCATGAAATTATCTTGCGCATTAACCCTGCCTTTCCAAAACTTTCTTGAAAGACCTCTTGTTTGATTAACCGCTAACTCAGCCATGGAGTTTATTTCGCCAAGCTGTGCTTGAGTTCCAACAACTCCTCGATCTATATACTCTTGTAGTATTTCTTTCTTAGCACTTGCAGATTTTGTTTTGTTACCGAGCTCTCCATATATAGTAGAGAAAGCCTCTGCAATATCTTTCCCTCTTGGTACATTGCCGTTAGCAATGGCAAACCCTAAAGCGGAAGCTGTGTTTCTTACTTGAGCTTCTGGGTTATAAACAGTCACTGCTTTTTGCAACATACCCTTTGCGCCAGCAAGTGTTCCGAATGCCCAGCCAAGGAATGCATTAGCGCCTCTAAGATTCCAATTAGCTGATGTCTGTTCAAGAGCGGTAAAGTAATCTTCTCTAATGTATTTTCCTCTGAGAGGGCCGTACCCTATATCATTTGGTATTTGAACGTATTGCTCTCCGGTTCTTGAAGTTAGCCCAGATGCTGGGGGTTCATCTAAAAACATCTTGCTGCCTTCTGGCGCTCTGTTGTTATAAGCTTCAAGTCTTTTGAAGTAGTTTGACTGGCTTATAACAGCAGCTTGTCTTCCTATTGTCTCTTTGGTCTTGCTAAGCAATCCCTCGGATCTTTTTTCTAAACTTTGAACACCACCTGGTAGTTCTCTCCTGGCTGTATACTCTCCTAAAAACTCTTTAATAGCAGGATCATTTAGTTTTTTACCCAACAATGGCCCTTTCATAACTGATTTAAGAGTTTCATCACCAAGTATTTCTTCAGGGCTTAGGTTTTTATTTGCGAACCCACCTTTCGCTTTAATTAAAGTTAAAGCTTCTACTGCTTCTGCTCTTGTAACTGGGTTCCCGGTCTGATCGCCGCCTTTCATTATGGCTTTTATTGCATTTTCTACGACCTCTGGCTCTGGAACAAACTCATCATCCAAAAACATTCTATACTGAGTAGCGCCATACAAACCAAGCTGCCCTTCTAAAGTTGCCTCTGCCCCTTCGGGTATAAACTCTGGGTTTCTTTGAATAGATTGTGTGTAATCATCAATGGTTTTCCTTGCATTAGCTGCTGATCTGAACAAACTGAAATCTGTTTTAATATTGTCTTGTTTGTTTTTAAATAAAGAATAATTGTATTCATCACCAGACTTAACAAAGCCAAAGGCTTTATCCATTTCTATTAATTGTTTACCAGCTTCAATTTGTTTTGCATTAGGGCTTATCCCAGCAACTCCGCTAAGAAGATCATCGGTTGGATAAAGATAATCATTGAGAGCATCAATAACTTTCTCGCCATTAAAGTCATTAACCTTTCCTTTCTTGAAAACAGCTTCAAGTGTTGCAGACAAGTCATTCATGGCAACAAGATTGGTATGACCTAAAGCCCCAAGCTCAACACTCTTGAGTGCTTTTATTTCAGCAACTTCTTTATCAGGTAACTTGCCTCTGAATCTTACAGATGAAAGTAAATTTCTAGCTAAAGGCGAACTCTTCTCTGCTTTGTCTACAACTTTTGAAAACCCTTTTCCAACTAGTGCTGCGCCCTGCCCTATCTGTTTTACGCCAGGGATTCTGGCTGCTCCTTTTGCAGTTGTATTAACAATTGCGCCAGCTGCCGTTATCGTTAATGGTATACCCGCCATGATTGCGGCAGCTTCTAAACCATTAACTCCTTTATTATAGAGAGCCGCAAACGCTCTTTCCTGACCGTCTAACCCTTCAAGTTCTTTTGTCTTTGTGATTGGATTAGGTAGAAAGGTATCGCCAAAAGACTTCATGTCTTCTTCGGCAACCAAACCTTCAGCAGCAGCAACAGCTAAAAGCTTAGTCGCTTTATTTTGATTACCTAAAACTTTTAAAACTGCCGCGCCCGGAACTCCAAACTGAACCAAAGCTTTTGGTATCTCAGCCCACGCACCCATGCCTTCTATATCTGGTGCAAATCTATCTTTAATAGCAAGTGAGTTTCTCGCTCCAATATGACCTTTGTCATATCCAGCAGCAGCTAATGCAGTGTACATGCTTGCTGATAATTCTGTGGGTATACTTACTAATCCGCGCAAAGCGCCACGGCCCATTCTTCCAAAAGTCCCTATCTCTTCTCCGACAGGGGCTTCTTCTCCAGGCTGGTATTCGGGACTAGTTAAAAACTTTCTTTGCGCATCAATGCGATTGTTGTGCTGTATCTCTAGTTCTTTTTCTTTTAACTGTCTTGCTACATTATCTGGGTCATCGCCATATAATCTAACAATGCTACCATCAGATAATCTTTTAAGAGTTACAGGCAAAACAGAAACCTATCACTTTGATTTTCTACCCAATTCAAAAGTATCAATAACATCTGATAAGCTTCTACCAGTTGTTAATTGGTTCATTATTTTTTCAACCGCTTCAATTCCATATTCATCATCGCCAAACGCCTTCACTAATTCTGCTGCCAACGCCTGTTTTGTTTGATCGACTGACATATTATTAAGACTATTTGCAATTTCATATCTTAGAGATAATATTTCTTGTTCATCTGCGCCAGAAGTATCTACATTACTCATGAAGAAATCTGTTAGCTTTTCAAGATCAGTAGTTGACTTGTCTGCTGTCTGAGCTTTTATGTACTCGCGTTGTGCAAGCGCATCATCATACGCTTGACCAGCTTCTTCCATGTCAGTCGCAAAGTTTCTTGGAACAAAACCCTCTGTTGCTTTAGCGGCTTGAGATAGCTGATATCTCATTCTTGGATCTGATAATGTATTCATAACATTATCAAGAAACCCACGGCCTCCTTGAGCGTTAGGTTCTTGTGTTCTAATAAAGTCTATAGCGCCTCGATCACCGCCAAAGGCTTCATCATCTCCAAGCAAAGCTCTTGCTATCTTGCCACCAAATGGCCTGAAACCTGGTAATACTTTCTTTCTTTCTTCTTCAACTTCTTGTTTTTGAAAAGGAGCCGCTGGTGTCGTTACAACTTCCTCTTCCTCACTAGATTCCTCTACTGTTTCGTCAGCCTGTTGTTGCGAGGAAGCACCGGGAGTAACAACCGCTGGTAAATTAGGCATTTGATTTAAAGTAAAACCAGCGCCTTGTGCAGTCGCTTCTTGTTCAGAAGCTGTATCTCCCAACTGATCTACTGCATCTTGTACATCGTCATCAAGTTCAAACCCTTGAGCGACTAAATCCCCAACAATTTCTGGGTTAGCTGCAATTGCAACTGCAACAGTTGCCGCTGGAATTCCAAGATAAAGTGCAAGTTTAGGAATAGTTAAAATCTTGCCAGTTATTGTTTTAGGTTTTTTCTTGCCTTTCTCTAGAACTTTTGCGTCTTCAACAGCCTCTTCCGCAACATCATCTGTGTTTTTCGTTACAGGTTTTGTGTCCTTAGTTGTGGCTTCAGGTTTAGAAACTGGTTTTGTATCAGTGCTTGTGGTTGTTGATTCTTCTCTCCTAGCTGAAGTTGGCCTATCACGATCAATAACTTTACCCGAAGTATCAACTTGAACTTTTGGTTTTAATTCTTTTGGAATATCGCTCTCGTCGATCTTGCCTTTTTTTAAGGAGTCTCTAATGCTTTCTACAATCGATTCAAGAAAACCTATTTTGCCGCCATCTTTCATATAAACAGGTAAAGAAGCAACGCCTCCGTCAGCCATACCAAGCGCAGATCGAAGCTCAGTAGGTATGCTCATGATCCCTTCTTTAGCGCCTTCAAACAAAGCAGACCTAGTTTCAGGATCAGAACCAATGTCATAAAGATCGCCGCCTAGGCCAACCACTTCTTCGCCAAGATCATACATACCTTCTGCATAACCAGCCGGATCTTTTGCTATTTCTACACCTTCTTTTAAAGCAAAGTAATCACCAGCTTTTGATAGAGCTTGCCCACCAAAATTTTTGGCTTTATCAAAAACGCCCATGCTTTCCATTTGCATAACTTTGTCTTGAGCTTTTTCAACAATATCGCCTATAACTTTGCGATTCTTTCCTAACTTTCTTGCAGTTCCAACTAATTTTGTTAACGCAGCTATTGGACTTCCTATACCTGTTGCAGCCATTCCTGCCGCAGCTGTTGATAAAGCAACATCAAACGGATCATCTTTATCTACAACAAAAGCTTTAAACAATGCGTTATCGGTTATTCCCTCTTCTTCCTCTTCTCGCAAGAATTTAGGAGTGTACTCTGGAACTGAGCCGCCATTCTCATACCCTTGAACTGGAGCAACACCAGCCATGATTCCAGACCCTGCACGCTGTTGTGGGGTTTGAAACATAGGTCTACGCATAATGTCTTCGTACACTTAATTAACCCCCTCTAAAAGTATTAATCAAATTTGCAGCCTGAGATGCCCCAGCCATCGCTCCAGCAAAACCTCCTGGTTGTTGGAAGTGGCCTATCTGCTGTTGGTTTGTTCCGACATTGGTTCCGAACTGAGGCATGAATTGAGCGCCTTGTCCAAGCAACTGCATTCCTCTTTGCAATCTCATGTAAGGCTCATCAGCCATTTGAGTTGCTGCTTTATATTGGTTTGCAAATCCTCTGTCCTGAATACCTCTTCCGGTTGCGCCTAACCCGCTAAGCGTATTGATCTGACCTGTCAGCATGTTGTATCCCTGCTGTCCTAGTCCCGCTATACCAGAAGCGCCTGCTCTAGCGGCAGCACCGCTTTGACCATACGCATCAAGAGCTTGACCAAACTGCTGCCCAGTAAGAGCGCCCATGCCTTGTGCTGCGCCTTGCATACGGCCCATCTGATCACCGAATACATTAGACCCAAGCTGTTGCGCTTGAAGCATCTGTGATCCCATGCCTTGGCCTATGTTTGCTCTTTGAGCAGCAAGAGAACCAATCCCTTGCATGCCAGATAACCCAAGCTGTCCTCCCTCGAGCGCGCCTCGTTGAGCTAATTGCTCTGCGCTCAGTCCTAACTGTCCAGCTTGACCCGCAGCAGATATACCAGTCTGCGCGCCAGCTTGTCCCAATTGTCCTGTTAATTGAGCAGCTTGTTGTCTTCTTCCTTGTGCTTGTTCAAATGCTTGTTGTGCTTGCTGTTGTGCCTGTTGAAATCCTTGCGATCTTAATTCAGCACCAGTTTTTGCTTGTTGTTGTAATACGTTACGGCCTATTTCGGCTTCCTGAATAGCGCCTCTTGAACCACCAAATGCACCCGCTGCTACTTGTTGAGATCTTGCGTCACGTTTTTGTTGTTCGCCTAGTCTTGCGATCTCAGCTTGTTGCGCTTCGATAACATCTCGATTAAAGGGGTCCATGTATCTGCTTGCAGATGCTGGGTCATACTCCGCACCAGTTCCTGCTAGTCCTGCAATACCTTGAAGAGCAGTGCCTCTTCCCATCTGTCCTGCACTTCTTAAGTCTCTTCCTGCCGCAGCAGTTTCAGCCCTGGCTCTTTGAGTTGCTTCTCCAGCACCAGCCTGTGCGCCTCTAACCTCACCTGGTATGCCAGCCTGTGCGCCTCTTATGTCATCAGCAGCGCCACGCATCATTTGTCTGCCTTCCTGATCAAGATACTGCTGACCAGTTGAGGGGTCATACGCACCTAGACTTTGTTCATACAAAGCTCTAGCTCTTGGGTCGCCAAACAATCCTGCTGTTGCTGGGTCAAAAGCACCTGATGCTTGACGATACATATCTTGAGCTTCAGCTAATTGACTTCCAAAACCACCAAGACCCTGCGCTAAGTTTCTTGCTTGAATCTCTTGAGGAGAAAGACCCGCGACTTGTTGTATGGGAACAGGTATTTGTTGAGTAATTAAACCTTCAGGGCCGAAGTAAGACTCCAGCATGCGGCGACTTGCCAGTTCAACAGCTGGATCTTGAAACGATCTTGAATACCCTGGGGCAAGATACGGGGTGCTTTGCGGAACCATTTGGGTAGTAGTCACTTTAAGACCTCCTCATTGCCTGTTCGCCAGCGCGTTGTAATTCATACATCATGCGCGCACCCTCCCGTCTTTGTTCTTCCTTGCTTTTGTTAGCGCCATTCAATCGACCAATGCCTCTAACGGCTTTAGCGTTAACAACAAACTCACCGTCACTTAACATAGCTGGTATGTCATCAGATGTTTCTGTTCCTGGCCCAGAGATAGGGCCGTTGACTCTGGGAAAGTCTTCAACCATATCGCCGTCAGCATATCCTCTTAAAGATAATATGCCTCCTAAAATACGACCTAAATCTCCCCGACTTTCATTTCCACCTTGGCCTCCACCTCGCCCTTCAAGAAAATCAATTCCTTGACCTATTATAGGGAATCTGTTTCGGATTCTTTGATTCATTCTTTCATCAAAAGCGCCAATTCTTCCAGGGAATCCTCCACGTTGAGCCTCTGGAACACCCATAGATCTGGCATAAGCATTTGCAGCATCTCTAGCTTCTGCTTTATTGGCTTGACGATCTTTAAACGATTGAATTCTATCTGCTAAACCTGTTATGCGTGGACGGTTTTCTTGCTGCCCTTCACTAGGTTTTTCTGCTCTTCTTGCTGCTCTTGCAGCTTGTCGAGCTTGTTGTCTAGCTCTCATTCTTGCTAAAAACTTTTTAACAGGTCTTTGTCTAGACTCATATTCTTCTGTGCCTACCGTGTTATAGCCAGGGCCACCTGTTCCAGTTGTTCCCATTTGCCCTAAATCACCTTTAACTTTGCCTTGCACTTGCATACCAAGTTGCCGTGCGCTACTAAAGGCAGGCATGGCCGATGCAATGTGAGCGCCAAGGTTCGCAAAGCCTTCTCCACCTCTAGCCATATGAACTGGCAAAGATGCAAGACCGCCTTCGTTGGCCATCATAAAAGGCATGCCGCCTCCATATGGCCCACCAGGACCGCCTTCAGTTATGTCTGAAATAAAGTCATAAAAGTCTTCCATACTTTTGAATTCAGGAAGCCCTTGTTGTTTTCTTGATGCGTTGATCATTTCTAATTGATCAAAATCTGGAGCCATTCCTCCAACATCTTCTGATCCTGTATCAACTGTCCCGCCACCCTCATCAGTATCAACTGACTCTTGCATTACAGGCTGTTGCACTACTTGTCTTGGCAACGCGCCCATTGCGAATGGATTGTCTGGTTGATAGTTCGCATACATGGTCCCTGGAACATTCTGGTAATCAAGGTTAAAGCCTTGTGAAGCTCCTTTAGGCAAGAAACTAACTTGACTTGGGTCCATGTCAGCCAGTACTGGCGCTGGCTTGAATGCGGATAAACCTTTTATAGCTCTAAGAGTATCTGCGCTATATTCCTGCATGGGCTGTTGTTGCGCCATAATTGCATCGGTTTGTTTTTGAGCAGATTTTCTTGCTTTTCTTGCCCCAACCCCTCCTGCAATTGCTGAACCAAGCGTAATCAACGC
>Ga0163180_10001987_pt1 | contig 11492 bp, 3 predicted proteins | sample AtlANTMetagenome_2_FD_109647 | JGI IMG/M metagenome (GOLD analysis project Ga0163180, IMG submission 109647) | Marine eukaryotic phytoplankton communities from the Atlantic Ocean - Atlantic ANT 4 Metagenome | ecosystem: Environmental > Aquatic > Marine > Oceanic | place: North Atlantic Ocean...
ATCACGAGTGATGGGTGAAGATGAAGAAGGAGAATATTTGAGTCCTGAAGAAAGGAAGATAAGATTTAAAAAATCTAAAATTTCAGCTGATGATATTAGGGGAACAAAACCTGTAGATCAACCTCCAGAACTTCCTGCAGGTAAAGATGATAAAGAAACAGAAGGTCTTAAAGGAATAAGAGATGTTCTAGATGATATATTAAAGGTATTGCGTTTAGATTTTAAGGATGATAGAAAGGAAGCAAGGGATGCTCGGAAAGAAGCAGCACGACAGAAAAGAGGTAAAAGAGAGGATAAGTTAGAAGGAGTAGGAAAAGCAGCTGGTGGAATTGGAAAAGCTATTAGTGCAATGGTGAAACCTTTTAGTAGTATCTGGGATACTGTAATGAATTTCGTCAAGACTGTTATAATTGGAGTTCTTTTAAATAAAATACTTAAATGGTTTGGTAATCCTAAGAATCAGGATAAGATAAAGAGTCTTGGAAAGTTCTTTAGGGATTGGTGGCCTGCATTAACAACTGCTGCTCTTTTATTTCTTACTCCTTTAGGTGGATTAGTAAAAGGTGTAGTGGGTCTTTTAACTGCTATTATTCCTAAGTTAGTGATGGCTATTGCTGCGAATCCTTGGGCAGCCGCTGCTGTGTTAGGAGGTGTTGCCATTTATAGTGTAGCCAAAATGGCGGGTGGTAAGAAAAAAGAAAAACCCAAAGAGGATGTGATGGATATACCCCAACCAGAAATGGAAGAATCTGGTGAGGGAATAACAACCATGAGTGGTGGAGGAGTGGTTCCTCAGGTAGTTGATGCTCCAAAATCGGCTCAGAATTTTATTCAAAAGTATAATCAAGGTGGTTTAGTTCAGCATCTTAATGAAGGTGGATCACCTCAGGAAGGTGGTTTTGCAAACATTACTAATACGGAAACAACTACTGGTTCTGATCCTTTTAGTTTTGGGATAAGAAATGTTTTACCTGCAGAAGCAAAAGAAAAACTTGCTGCACAGGGAATACCATCTATGGAGTTGATGGATGGGACAGTGGTTCCTAATTTTGGCAAGATGGGTGCTGATCAATTCATGTCAGGAGTGCAAACGGTAAGGGAGGGTTTGACAGACCCTAAAGCAATTGCTCAACTTGATGAGTTTATGGCGACTAATCCTTATGCTCAACCCGATGAATTGCAACGTGTAATTAATGCAGTGGTTCCAGGTTCACAAGCACAGGTGATGGATGAGATGGGTACTGACATATCTGCAAGTGCCAAAATGAATGGTGGTGGATCGGTTAAAGGATTTAATAGAGGTGGAAAGGTTCCTGGAAGTGGTAATAAGGATACAGTTCCTGCTATGTTAACTCCTGGTGAGTTTGTAATGAGTAAAGGAGCAGTTCACAAATATGGTACTGATACTTTAGAGAACATGAATGCAGCTGCTGGTGCTTCAGGCCGTGATGGGGCTACTGGTGCTTCAGGCCCTGCTGGAGCTGCTGGTAAGGAAGGTACAGTTCCTGCTATGTTAACTCCTGGTGAATTTGTGGTCTCAGCTCCTGCAGTTCAGCAGTATGGTGTTGATACTATGGAATCTATGAATGCGATGGGTGGAGGAAATAATAAACCTGAATTCAAAGAACCTAATGTAGAAGTTAATAATGGAGGGTTAATTAATAATTATAGAAAGATGCAATCTAATCATTATTCTACAGGAGGAGTGGTAAAATACTTCCAGAGTGGAGGATTAGTTCAATACTTGCAAGGTGGAGGGGAAGTAAATCAACCTAAAGGAATGATGAGGTTCTTGGCAGGAGCTGCTGATGTTGCTACTGGGGGTGTATTTGATTTTGATAAACGTGGCAGTATGGCAGATGGTGCTAAGAGTTTGGTAGAAAAGATGGCACCAGGAAAACCCAACGTACAACAAGGTGAGAATAAAACAATTACTTTACCTACTATTCCTAAACAGGATCAATCCAGAACTAGAAGTAATTCTGATATTCCTCAGTTTAGAATTAATATAGAGTCTTCTCAAAGATCAATGGTCATATCATCTTTGGGTATTTCTGATTTGATGGGAGGATAGGGAGATGGTATTAGGAATGGTAGCAAGAGGATTAGGTAGAAGTCTTTTTAAAGGAAGAAAGAAAAAGGTAAGCACTGATAAACTGATGAATAGGGGTGGTAAAGAAGGTGATCAACGTGGAAAAAAAGAAGAAAAAGGTGGAGCATTGGCAGTTCAACCTAGTACTGGTTTAGTTCCTACTGCACAAGATCTTTCTCCTGTAAGCAAAACTACAGGAGATTCGGATGTAGTTATTATCAAGAAGCAAGTAATACAAGTAAGAGATATATTAAAAGATACTCAGAGTGCTAAACAAAAAGAAAGAGTTAGTAAGAGAAAGGCATTACAAGAAGAGAAGAGAAAAACTAGAGAAGAGGGAATAGAAAAACCTAAAGCAAAACCTAAAGAGGGTAAAACGGGAATGAAGATGCCCAAAATCGAAGGATTGGGTATTGGTAATTATCTTCAATGGTTAGCTTTTGGAGTTATACTTAATAAATTAGTGGCATTGATGCCATTATTAAAGAAAATTTTTAATATAATAAGACCCATTGCCAAGTTTCTAATCACGGCGTTTGAGAAATTTGTTGAGTTTGTGGTGGGTGGAATTGATTTAGCATATAAGGGAATAGATGCTTTAAAAACTGCACTTAAAGCAGTTGGGGGAGAAGGGGCCGTTGAATTATTCAATAAGTTTGGAAAGTTATTTACTACCGTAGTTAATGGTGCTCTGATTGCAGCATTGGTTGCAGCAAGATCGGGTGCATTTAGTAGAAAACCAGGTGGAAAACTAGGAGGAAAACCAGGTAAAACTAAGTTAACTAAAACTCAGAGGAGTGTTAATAAAAGGTTTGGTAAGAGTGGAAAGAGATTATATGATCAATATCGCAAACAGGGTATGTCTCAAAGTGAGGCACTTAAGAGAGTAAAAAGAACTGCCCGTAAGAATCCAAGTGCATTTAAAAGCACTCAACCTAAGTGGCAAAGGAGTTTAGAGAAAAAATGGAAGACTAGTAAACCTGCTCAATTTCTTAAACAGCAGAAAAAAAGAGTTTCCAATTTAAAGAGTGCATTTAGGAAGTCTCCTGTTGGTCGTCTTAGTAAAAATATTAGTAAAACTGCTGGTAAATTAAGACCAAAGAATGTAGGAAATTGGATCAACAAAGGAGGCCCTGATAAGGTTCTTAAAAGTGGATTTAGGAAAACTAGTGGATTTCTTCAAAAGAGAGCACCTAAACTAGGAGGTGTACTGGGTAAACATGCCAGTAAATTGGGTAAAGGAATGAAGGGGATGATGGGAAGTATGAAAGGTGCGGCGAAGATGTTTAAAAAAGTTGCTAAGGGAATAAAGATACCTGTTATTGGTCCTTTGATTGTTGCTGCTATTTCTATTATCTCAGGAGAAGGAATTGGTAGAGCTGCTTTTAAAGGAATAGGTGCAGCAGTGGGAGGTATTTTGGGTAATCTTATACCTATTCCTGTGGTGGGAATGTTAATAGGTGAAGGAATTGGTATGTTTATAGGTGATTTCTTATATGAAGGTTTCTTAGGAAAAGGATTTGGTGCAGCAGCATCTAAATTGGGAGAAACTTTAAAAGGAATGGTTACTGGTGCAGGAAAAATTGGTAAGGCAATGGTGGATTGGATATTCGGTGGTGGACTCTGGGGGATGATAAAATCTATTGGTGGTGGAGTATTGAGATTTGCCAACTATCTATTGGGTGGTGGTTTGTTGATGGATGTTATTAAAGGTGCTGCTGGTGCGGGTGGGATGCTTGTTAAGTGGTTATTTGGTGGAGGATTATTGAAACTGATAGGAGGAATAGCAGGTCTTCCTTTCAAGTTTGCAAAATGGATACTTTTAACCGCATTACCTTGGACTTTCAAAAAAATAGGTGGAGCGATGGTAGCACTAAAGGATTGGGCTGAGCGTGGAGTAACTAATCTCATTGAGAATTTTCCAACAGTTCCTATTCCTGATATTAATCCAGGTAATATATTAGCTAATATATTCTCTAAAGTTCCTTTAATTAATAAAGTTTTAGATCTAAAAATACCAGGTATTGCTGGTTGGTTGCTTAAACCACTTCCGATTCCTAAGGCATGGAAGGAAGTTTTAAAGAAAGGATTTTCTATTAAAGGAATGTTAGAAGGTCTTCCAGGTGTGCAAGAATTCTTAGGATTTTTTGCTCAACATATACCCATTCTTAAAAATTGGGTAGAGGGTGGTAAATTAACTAAACTTCCCAATCTTTTATTCTTAACTCCGATGGGAATGCCTTTCTTAATGCCTACTATTGTTAAATCATTTTTCCCTGGTGGAGGTACTAAAGGAGCTGCTGAGAATGCAATGGCAGGAGCTGCTGGTGGCGGTGGTGGTTCTTCTTCTTCTGGAGGAGGAGATATGGGGCAAGAATACTTAGATTGGTTAGGTGGTGGCGAAGGAATAGAAGGATCTGATCTAAGTAAAAAGAAAGCAGATGGATTAGATACCAGACCTTCTTATGGTAGTGGTGGTATGATGGTCATTGAAAACACTACTACATATATACAGCCAATAGAAGTATAATAAAAGATATATGGCAGTAAAGGAATCCTTAAAATTTAATTTTTTTGAGATTAAATCTAATCAAAATCCTGAGGAGACGGTTGATCTTAGAGCAGGTACTGCTCGTATTGAGTATAGGGAAAGTGTGTTCTCTCCTTATATTGAAGTGACGGGTTATTTGGCTGATACTGGTAATGCAGTAGAAGATAAAGATGATTCTAAGGAGAGTGTAGGTTTACTAGATGGTGAATTTGGTACAGGAACTGAAGAAATAGTATTTGAAATAGAAGATCAAAAAGGTAATAAAGTTGCTTTAGCAAATGAAGATGGTTTAGATTTAAGATTATCTAGTGTAACTTCTGCTAAACAATCCTTTCAGAATCAAACTTATATTATAACTGCTGTAGGTAAAGAAGCATTTGATAATACGTTGGTTAGGAGAAGGTGTAGGAGACACTATAGTGGAAAGATATCTACTCTTGTCAACACTATCTTTAAGGGAGATTTAGGATCAGCGAATAATATAGATATTGACCCAACGATCAATGAATATCATGAATGGGGTAATGAAAGATATCCATTTCAAATGATTTTAGATCTTCAAAAACTTGCTATTCCTGATTCTTTACAAACATCAGAGGGAAAGAATGCTCTCGGAAAGACTGCAGGATATCTTTTTTGGCAAACATCAACTGGATTTAATTTTAAATCGTTGGATAAATTATTTGACACTAAAGATAAAGAAATTAAAACATTTGTTGAAAATAAAAAAGCTTCAGCAGATGCAGAACTTCCTTTAGTTTCTTCTTTAACTGGAGATGGAAAACCTGCTCCTGCTGATGGTAAGATTTTATTTTCTTATAATCAAAGAAGTGTTAATGCTCTAGCAGAATTTGAATCATCAGCTAGAGGAACTGTATTGGAAGTTTATAATCCTAATTTACCACCAGAAGAACAGTACAAATATAATGAATTATTTGTAGAAACAGATGGAGATGGGAAGAGTAAAGGTAATGGAGTTACTGCAGGGAGAACTTTACCAGTATTAAATAAAGAATATAGAACGAATGCTGATGGTGAGAAGGTATTATTTGGTATTGAAAGAACTAGAGCAGCGTTTAGTCCAGTAAAGGGGCAACAAACTGTAGAGAAACAAGTAGAAGAGACGGGTCAACTTAATTATGATGTGCAGGCTACTTTCCAACAGTCACATCAAAATTATAGACAAAAGATGAATATGTTTACAGAAATTGTTATAGAAGCAGACTTAAGTTTACATGCAGGGGATTTGGTTTATTGTGAATTCGAGGAAATGACTACAAAGAAAACCCAAACTGGAAGTAAGCGTAGAGATAGTGGTATATATATGATAGCGGATTTATGTCATTATGGTGACGGAACCAAGGCTTTTACTGGATTAAACTTAGTAAGAGATGCTTTTGGTGTTAAATCCCCATCTTCATGATATAATGTATAAGTACTCAAGGAGAATTAACATGACAACTAACACTCCAAAGCACGATCTAGACCATGAGGTGTATATTGATCCCAAGGATCATAAAGAACATGTGAATCATGGGATGATTGAATATACGGAGGCAGATTTGGAAATGCACAACGATGCTTTTCATGCTCATAGTGAAGATGAAGTAGATAAGAATGAAGGTAAAATAAATGACTGGCACACACGTCATGAGGATCAGCACTTAGAAGTGTATTGTGATAACCATCCTGATTCACTAGAGTGTAGGGTATACGACGATTAATAACTAATGGATACTCAACTTAAAAGGTATGCAAGAAAACTAGTTGAGGAGCAACTGGGTCAGAGCAGGCTGCATCTGGCTCAGATTGCTGATGACATAAGTTTTATCAAAACGCAACAAGATAAGAAATTTAGCGATCCAGATGCTTTTGCTGCGAAACCTTATCTTACAAGATTTAAGATAATGATTTGTGGAGTCCATCCTGTGGATGCTGACCCCGTTTCATTGCCTTGGGCTTATCCTCAGTTTACTACATCAGGATTAAGAGGGGAATCTCTTGGTATTCCTATTCTTCCTCGTGGTACTTTTGTATATGTGAGTAGAGATACTCAAACAGGGGAGTACTTTATTGAAAGAATTGCTCCTAATATGTCTCCAGACCTTCCTTTAATATCAGGAAGTCCTTATGGAGCAGTAAGTGGATTAGATCCTGCTTCTGCTGGTGGAGATGGTTCCCCAGCTTCTGATTTGTTGGTGGGTAATTCTAGAGTATTGGGAAATGAAGTATTTAATTTTTCAGGACCATCACTCGCTGATCAACTTCAAAATTCTCCTAGAGAGGAAGCAAAGTGGCAATTTCCTACATTAGATGGTGCTAAGAATACTGTAGGTGGTATGTCTGCAGCAATAGAGAATTCTATAAAAGATGTTGAGAGATTAAAAAAAGGTTTAATAGGTAATGATAGTTTTCTGAGACAAAGTTTAGAGACTTTGGGTAATGCAGAGAAATCTGTAGATGCGATTTCTGCATCATTGAAGAAACAAGTGAAGTTGATAAGTGGTTATCTTAATACAGTCATGAAGAAAGCACAGAAAAAAGTGCTTCGGATGATTAATCAGATGATGAATAAGATCACGGCAGCTGGTCCTTTGTCTGGTAAGTTTGCGAATAATCAATTAATAGACAAAGCAATTAAAGTTTCTTCCTGTGCTTTTAATTTAGCAGTTTCTGAAATGCCTAATATGGTTGGGCAAGGTTTGATGGGAATTGTTAATAAAGCAATAAATACGAGCAGTTGTTTAATAGAAAATTTTGTTTCTAATTTTGTTGGGCAGATTGTTGGTCAGTTGTCTGCATTGGTAGAAGGTGCTATTGGAACTATTTCTAATGTTTTTGGTGGTGCAACAGATGTTTTAGGTTCTATTGGTGATGTTTTAAGTTCTATAATGAACATCTTAAATTGTGAAGTAAACCCTAAAGCAGGAGACCCTGTTGTTAAAGAATGGAATCTCTTAGATGGTGGTGCTCCTGTAAAGATTACTTTAAATACTGATAATATATTTGAGAAAGCTAAAAAAATTGGACAGACCGTTAAAGATGCAACTAAGGTTCCTACTAATATTAGTAAGTATAAGTATAAATTTGATCCAGGAGCGATTGCTGAACAGACCATGAATGAATGTGGTGCTGAACTGGAAGGTAGACCATGTGGACCTCCTAGTGTTACTTTCTGGGGTGGAAAAGGATCAGGTGCAAAAGGAAACCCTGTTATAAGCACAGCAGAGGAAAATTTTGGACAATTGATGGGTGTTGATATAATTGAGAGTGGTAATTATACTGAAGCACCTTTTGTTCATGTGGATGATGAGTGTGGAGGTGGAAGAGGAGCAGTATTAGAATCTATTTTGGGTGATGTCGATGTAGATCCTCCTGTTCAAGATTTTGTTGGTGATGTTGAAACTGGAGGTAATACAGTTGAGAATTTTAATTTTGAACCTCTTATAGATGGATTGGAACCATCTGATTTAATAGGAATGGAAGTCACTGCAGAAACGGACATTCTTCCTGAAGGTACTGTTATTACTGAGATTAAAGGGGATATATTGATTCTTAGTAATGACTTTGCTGACACTGGAGGAATAGGAATAACTAATACCAACTTTAGAATAGTGGGCCCTACTCCTCCACCTAAGGCAGGGATTACTACCTTTGATGTTACTGTTAAAAATAATAGAAGGAATGATGAGATCATTAACTCTAAGTTTATGATTGATAATATGATGCAAAGAAATTTATGTTCAGATGGATATACTTTAGAGAGAGGAAAGACATATTACTTTGATCAGTCATCACCTTCTAATGGACTCATACTTAAAGTAGGTAAAAGTGATTTTGAAGTATTACAGGGTGGTGATGTAGAGGAAATTGATACATTTTGGTATGATGAAGTTAAGATTCATCCTCTCAGACTTTCAACAAAACCAGATGGAATTCATAATTGTGATGTAGATACTACAATCGATGATCCAGAGGAGTGGCCATTATCTAAAGATCGGTTACCTGATGATGAATGGGTTCTTACGAGTCTTGATCAGGGATGGTCGCCATTTCTACAGACTTATGGTAGGTATCCTAAACGTGCTGATGCTGATCCTTCATTAGGTGGTGTGGTTCATGAAGGTACGTGGGAAGTTGATATTGAAGAACCAGGAACTTATACTTTTGAAATGCAAGCAGATAATAGAGGAACTATTACTTTTGATGGAATTTATATTGGGGCAACGGATCCTATTCCTAGTTTAGAAATAGAATCTATTGTACAAACTGAATCTATTAATAGTACTCACCCTATTACTTTCGTTGGGATGCATCCTGAGGGTCTTAATAGAGTAACTGACACATACCTTCAGATTGATGATGATCCTCTGGGTGGATTTGATACAAATGCTACCATTACTATTACTGGTGGGAACGGAAAGTTTTCTGATGATGGTAGAAGTATTACTGGAACTGGTCCTGTAAAACTTAAGTTGGAATGGGCTGATAAGAGAAGTAAGGGATTTGCTCTTGATTCGTTTACCATCGAGGATGTAACATGGGAAAAGGATCATACTGTAACATATACATCTGAGAATCCAGATGCTATAGTAGAACAAACCGTTAACTTAGTTGATGTTGTTACTACAACTGATGTTAAAACATATTCGCAAGGAATAGATCTTAGAAATGGACCTCATAGAGTTTCTAAATTTTTGGAGGTTGAAGTTATTAGAACTGGAAAGCACAGTATTCTTGCTAGTATACAAAATACTGAAGCTCATAAGACTGGAGTTGAAATTGTACCTGATTGGGCCGAAGACAATACAAATCCAGCTGCTTTAGCATGGGTAATGAGGAAGGGGTTTGCTCCTCCAAAAGGAACACCAGCATCGGGTGAGATTATTAGAACTTCTAATGATCCTTTTAAAACAACCGTTGAAACAGTCATTACTAATTGTGGAGTGGAATATACTGATGGAGTAATTGTTAGTCCACAAGAACCTGGTAAACCAGGTGCTGGTCTTAGTATTACAGTTCCCCAAGATGCACCTGATACTTTATATTATTATTGTGAGAATCATGGTGGAGTTGGTGGAGTGGGTGGAATGGGTGGTAAAATTTGTATCATAGATCAAATACCAGATGAAGATATGAGTTGTAGGAATGCTCAAATAGAAGTTACTGATATAAATCCTGATAATGGTAGTGTTATTGCCATCAGATTATTGAATGCTGGTACTGGATATGCGGAAGGAACCACTAATTTATTAACTAAAGGTGGAAATGGAACTTCATTAACTTTTGATATTACAAGGTCAACTCAGGAAGGTAATATTACACAAGTTTCTGTTAGCAATGGAGGAAAAGGTTATTCCGTAGGAGATAAGATCACACCTATCTGTAATTTTGGAGGTAGAGTTATTCCAAAGACGGGTATTGGAGTCACTAATGTAATAGTAAGAGAAACTGGATGGGGATATAAACCTTGGCCTAATGGAGATGTGGGTGGAATGAATAGGACATGGGCGGGTAGATGTCAAACAATTGTTCATCGAGGAAATGGAGATTGGGATACTCCTTATAGTTACGGTGAGGTTGCTACTTTATACATTGGAGATTGTATTAGACTTCCTTCAAAGGCAGAGATTTGTATTGATAGGGATTTTACTGAAGATATGATACCTGGATCTACAATTGTTAGAGAGGATATATTGCCTAGAGATATGACTGATATTCAATGGGGTGGGATATTTGGGGGAGGTGATCAAGTAGTATTTGTAGATCCAGGTACTAAAGCTTATGAGGATGCTATTCCTGATCCTAATAATCCTTATTATGTAAAAGATGTTACATATGTAGAAAGAATTGATGGAACTGATCCTGATTATCCTGCAGGAACAGCACAGTGGTGGTTCTATTTTGACGGAGTATATAAAGGAACTTTCATTCAGGACACTTTAAGTGATATACCACAGATAATAGAACCAAGGGAAGGTTTAAAGGATCTAATATATCGAGTTGCTGGTTATCGAGAAGATGTATTTACTCAAGTTACTATAGATTATGATGAGTGGTATCATGTAGCATCAGAGTTAAGAAGACAGGATCCTGAGGCATGGGTTATAAATGATTCTCAAGGATGGTCTCCTTTCTTACAAAACTATGGAGTTTTTCCTTCAATTACTGATGAATTGGGTAATGTTCCTCAGATTGGAACATGGTCTGCTTTAATTCCTGAGTCAGGTAATTATTATTTTGAAATTCAAGCAGATAATCAAGGAAGTATTACTTTTGATGGTACATTCTTAGGATCAACCACTGTTTTTAAATCTCATAACGATTCTACATTTATTGAAGTTAGTATTGAAGTTGATACAGATGATAATGGTAATCCAATTCCTACTGCAAAAACGATAGAAGGTACTATTTTAAATGCATTCCAACCTGATGGTAGGAGAGGATGGGCTAACAATCCTGGTGCATTAGCATGGGTTCTTAGGAAAGGTGATAAACCTGATCGTCGTCAGATTACGGAAATAAGTACAGTGCTTAGGGAAAATCGTAATCAAGATCATACTATTGTTTTTCAAGGATTAAAACAACCAGGTGATGTTCGATGGGCAACTGCAAAACTTCTGGAGTTTGATGATGATTCTAGTAATGGATTTGATGTGAATGCTGAACTTGAAATTTTAAGTGGAGAGGCTGTTTTTGTAAGAAATTCTGATGGTACTTGTGGCACTATCAAAGGAACAGGAGATATTACTATTAGATATAAGTGGAGAGATAATCCTAGAATAAGTGGTCAGGTTTTAGATTTTCTTACGATTGAAGATAAAACATGGGATCAAGGAGATTCCTATA
>Ga0163180_10001992_pt1 | contig 11473 bp, 5 predicted proteins | sample AtlANTMetagenome_2_FD_109647 | JGI IMG/M metagenome (GOLD analysis project Ga0163180, IMG submission 109647) | Marine eukaryotic phytoplankton communities from the Atlantic Ocean - Atlantic ANT 4 Metagenome | ecosystem: Environmental > Aquatic > Marine > Oceanic | place: North Atlantic Ocean...
ATGGGAGTCGGGTCGCTCCTCGAGCAACTGCTCAACCACATCTTCGCCTCTCGAGTCTCCCGACAGCAATCGAGCCTTCGCCAACCCCACACGCAGAGACCATGCGCGGGCACCGCACATCCCAAGTGCTTTGGCAAAGGCCTTGGCCGCGTCCTGCACCCGATCAATCTTCAGCAGACTCTCCGCATAGCGCTGCTCACCCTTGCAACCCGTCCGATTGACCTCCAGCAGCATGACCGCATCGGCAGGTCGGCCCCAGCGGATGAGGGCTTCAGAAAAATATTGGACTCCCTGAGGATCCAGGCTCAAGGCATGCCGAAAGAGGGTCTCCGATTCCTCGACCAATCCCAGTTGGTCCATCACTCGAGCCGCTTGGCGATACCGGTCGGCTCGCTCCGGCAAAATGGCTCGCGCTTGCGCTATGGGTGTATCGAAATCCCCACCAAAAAGAGCCTCGTGTAAGACATCGACCGGATCCACTCGACTCGGCAAGTCGAGCGTCAGCATGCGCAACCATGCTTCACGGGCGGCGATAGAATCGTTCATCCGCTGGGCGAGGCGCGCGCGGTCTCTCCAAAGCCACGGCATGGTGGGGTACATCGAAGTTCCAGCGGTCAGAGCTGCAACCGCTTTTTGAGGCTGGCGATCGCCCATAGCTGCAGCGGCCAGCCACTGATAATCCTGCCGTTGAAGACCACGAACGACGGCTCGTTCGAAATGCGCGTGAGCCGCAGAAAATGCATCTTGGTCACCGCCTTTACGCGCAACCTTCATCCAGGCTTGCCCATCGGCTCGAGCCCGATCGGCTCGTCCCCACATGCCGGCATTACCGTGCACACCGGCAGCCAATGCCAACATTCCGAGCCCCAACCCCAACCCGATCAGTTTCCGCCCTTTGGGACCGAGGGACCGCCCACCGCGTTGAGGTCGTGAGAGGCCCACCAAACCACCGAAACAGAGCACCGCCAAAATACTGTGACTGAATAAGCGCAGAGGAAAGTCCACCGTGGATGCCACAGCCAATCCGGTCAAACACCCCAGCAAACCGGCGAGCTGCCATCGCCGATCCGGCCTATCGTGCCAAAAAGACAAGGCGGCTATGCCTTGACGAACGATCAACGCCATTGCAAAAGCAATGAGTGCACCCACAAAAATGCCCTGTTCAGCGATGAGTTGAAGGTATTCGTTGTGCACATGAGTCGTAGCGTTGAAGGCGGGATCCGACTTCACAATGCGGTGCGCAATATCAAAGCCTCCCCCGCCAACGCCCAGTGGGAAACTCTGAACAATCACTTCAAGGGCATCAGAAAATAGCCTCAACCGACCTGTGGTCAGATCCACATAGCCTGCATCCGCCATTTGATTGACGCTGGGAGCCACCAAACTGCCCAGAGCTTTCAGTGCGCGTCGGGGCCCCACGACCAGAACACCCACGAACCCAAGACCCAGAAGCCCGACCACCCCTTTCCGCACGAGAGGTCCTCCGACAGCGGCCACAGTAGCCGACAAGGCCAGCCCCATCGTCACGACAGCCCCACGACTGCCCGACGCCCAGACGCCAAAGGCAAAAATACTCAGACAAACGATACCCATAAGCCGAGCCAATGGTCGCCCACCGGCCACTCGACTGAATGCAATTGGCATCAATGCGGCACAAAAAATCCCGCCATGGTTGGGGTTGATAAAAGGAGCAAAGAACCCATCTCGGGTCCCCGCACCCAAGCCAGATCCATAAATCGATTCGGCCCCAAGCTGCGTATGACCCACCATGAGCAAAACGATCACCACACCCGACGCCAACAGGCTCCATAGCAAGGTTTGGACTCGCCCCGCGCGAGTGGTCCAGCCGGCGACTCCCCACCCCAGCAAACACAACGCTATCGCTTCGGCCCAACCCGATAGAGCGCCGTGAGGGTCCAATGCCAATGGCCTTAATTCTGCGCCTGTGAGCGTCATGGTCTGAGAAACGGGTACGGCGAGCTCACCTTGAAGCCCGCTTCGCAATGCTTCAGTCATCGGAATCAAAGGAATGACGGCAAGCAATAGCGCCGATGCGACACACCAGAGCAGCGCTGGCCTATCGACATACCGGCTACGAAGGGCCAGGACCGCACCACTTATCGCCATGGCTGCAGTTAAAATCGCTCGGGGCCACAGATGCACAGCGCCAAAACCCAGGGCGGCTAAAGGCACCAAACACAACACAACTAAAACGGCCCAAAAGGGAGGTGTGCGGCTGGAATCTGTGGTGTGGCGGGGCATCGCGTGGTACTCTTTTGACTCTCTTAGTTACCAACGGTTTACGGAATCCTGACTCAATACCAAAAAAAGATCGACATTCTTTTTATGAGTCCTCATCGAAAACCGCCGCAATTCCGATAGCAGGTTTGTATGTTCCAAAGTGACAACGACAACCATCGCGAAGCCACCCTCCTCCACTATTGGCGGATTCTCAAAAAACGTCAGCTTACTGTCGGTCTTTTTTGCGGGATCCTGATGGGTACAGTGGCCGTCGGAACACTGTTGTCCACACCCTACTTTGGGTCCACGGCCACGCTAGAGATCAGCCCGAATACTCCCAGCGTGCTCGGGCAAGATAATTTGAGTGAGGTGGTGAGCCTCTCCGCATCCGACGAGCGACGCGCCTATTACGCGACTCAATATCGGATCATGCAAAGCCGTTCGATCATTGAAGAGACCGTCACTCGCCTTCAGGAGCGTCACGGCATCACGGACTTTGATGAAGTCGAGTCCCCATTCAAGTTTTTTAAATCGAATTTAGAGATCAAACCTGAGTTGGACAGTCGATTGGTGCATGTGACCATCGAGTACCCGGACTACGATAAAGCCGCGCTCTTTGCCAACACCTTGTCCGAGACCTACATCGAGATGAACCTTCAGCGTTCGCTCGATACCGCAAGCAGCGCGTTTAACTGGCTGCGGGAACAGCAAGAGGTCTACCGCCAACGGAAATACGAATCCGACCAACAGGTTCACGAATTCAAATACGAGAACCGACTGGGTGAAATGGAAAGCGTTCGGGGCACGCTGGGGGAATTGCGTGAACGTTTAGGCGCCACTCATGCAGAGCGGATTGCGCTTGAAGCCACACATGAACGAGCGCGACAATTGGCAAAAGCTTCCGAGTGGACGGGTCTCGCCACGCACATGAGCGAGGACAGTCCAGTCCTTCAGAATCTCCTACAGACGTTCCGTACAGCAGAGCAAGAACGCGACGCGCTGTCCGTCCGTTACCTTCCGGACCACCCGAAGATGGTGGGTGCGCAAGCCAAGCTCGACGGTCTGACCACTCAAATTAAGGCGCAAGTGCTGCAATTGATGACCGGTAAAGAAACCGAGATCAAGATTATTGCGCAGCGAGAAGCGGCTCTTGAAACCGCCGCCTCTCAAGCCGAAACGTCTCTTCAGGATCTTGAGAAAAAGGGCATAGAGCTCGCCTTTCTTCAAGCCAATGCCGACAAAAATGCGGGGTTATTCTCCAGCCTTGACACCCGTATGAGCGAAGTGGACCTCGCCAGCTTGGTGCAGGCGAACAACATTTGGTTCATCGACCGTGCAGTCGCTACGGCAGAAAAGGTCCGTCCCAAGTTAACGACCAACCTGCCCATGGCCTTTTTGATTGGCCTTCTGGGTGGTGTGGCTCTCGCGTTTTTCATGGAGTATGTCGATTCCACGATCAAGAGCCGGGAAGATCTGGAGGAAGTCGTCGGAGTTCCATTCCTCGGTGCCGTGCCTGTATTGACCACCTCGGATCTGCTCAGCTTAGAAAGCGAGCGTGACCGCAATATCTACGTCAATGCCAGGCCGCGCTCCACGGCGGCAGAAGCCCTCCGAAGCATACGAACCAACGTGTTGTTCCGCACTCCAGATAGCGGGCGAGACCAAAAACGTCTTCTGATTGCGTCTGCGGTCCCTCGAGAAGGCAAAAGCTTCATCTCATCCAACCTCTCGTCGATCGTGGCGATGACGGGAAGCAAGGTGCTGCTCATCGATGCCGACCTCCGCCGGCCGACTCAGCATAAGCTCTTTTCCCTTTCGAACGATCGAGGGTTGAGCTCCGTACTGGTTGATGGCGCACCCATTTCAAGCTGTATTCAGAACACACATGTGGGTGGCCTGGACATCATGCCATCCGGCCCACGCCCAGCGAACCCGGCCGAGCTGCTGGGTTCAGAACGAATGACACGTCTACTGGACGCGCTCACCGATTATGACTTTGTGATCATCGACTCCAGCCCAATTGGCGCCGTGGCCGATCCACTGATCCTGTCGCGCTTCGTGGACGGTGTTTTGATGGTGATCGAATCCAACAAGACCAACCGTGATCATGTGCTGCAGTGCCGTTCAAGAATGGCAGAAGTCAAGGCCAACGTCTTGGGTGCCATCGTGAACAAGCTCGACATTCGCCGGACCGGGTACGGGTACTACTACTATTACGATTACAACTCGACCTACGGCGACCCCCCAGAAGAACGTCAGACGGGGTGAATGAAGCATGCGCACCTTCCTGATCGCTTTCGCTCTCGCTTTTTTCTTCGGTATTGCCCTCACTTGGCTCATCCGGAACTTGGCGATTCGATGGAAGCTCTACGATCAGCCTGAGGGTCGTAAAATCCACAACCAACCGATACCTCGTCTGGGTGGAATTGCCGTCGCCATTGCATTCTTTGCGCCCATCCTTGCGTTGACCCTTTGGAGCAATGACATCTCCGCAGCACTGTTTGCTGAACGCGAACTGCTCATTGCCTTGGTGGGGGGCAGCTGCTTGATTCTTGCGGTGGGAATACACGACGACCTCAAAGGTGCTCGGGCGTTGACCAAGCTCATCGGGCAGATCACAGCCGCGATGGTCGTGTTCCATGCCGGCGTTCAGATCGACGTCATCGGCATCCCGTTCGCTGGACCCATCGAACTGGGGGCTTGGACCTTTCCCGTCACCATCTTTTGGATTGTTCTGGTCACCAATGCCATCAACCTGATTGATGGCCTCGATGGTCTCGCCGGCGGAGTCGCCGTGCTCGCGGGCACAACGCTATTTGTCATGAGCTTGGTCGAAGGCAATGTGATCGGTGCGCTTCTATTGTGCTCGATGGTGGGAGCCACCCTGGGCTTTCTTCGATTTAACTGGAACCCAGCATCCATTTTTCTTGGCGACACAGGCAGCTTATTTCTCGGTTTCATTCTCGCCTTATCGTCGACCCATGGCTCACAGAAGAGTTTCACTCTCTTCAGTATCGTGGCCGCTTTTGTTGCCCTGGCCCTCCCTATCTTCGACTTATCGATGGCAGTGATACGACGCTATCTAGTGGGCAAGCCGGTCTTCAGCGCCGACCAATACCACGTGCACCACATGCTGCTCCGGAAAGGGCTCTCGCAGCGTCAGGCGGCCCTGGTTTTGTTGGGGGGTGCCACAACATTAGGCATGTTGGCGCTGCTGTTCATCTATAGTTCAGACCGCATTTCCGCCTTGAGCATCGTGGCTCTCGTCACCATGATTGCTGTGGTGATCCACTTCTTGGGCTACGCCGACATCATTCGAGCAGGTCGTCGTTCAAAGCTCTTTGGAGACCTCGAAAGCGCTGCCCGGGAGCGAGCCATAGCCGTTGAGGAAATCCGTACCAATATTGCCACCGTCATCGATGAGGATGCCCTGTGGACACTGATGGTTCCAGCCGGTGAGGCTCTGAATCTAGAGACATTTCGATTTGATGTCCTCACAAACACAGAGGAAGGCGCTATGGAGCGTCGAAGTCTGGAATGGAAACGGAATCGTATCGGTGAAGGCAACTCCGTCCACATTCAAACCCTAGCGAGAGCGGAATACGTGGTGTCTTCTGGCCGAGTCATCTTCGGCACCCTGCACCTTGAATGGCTCCAAGAAAACAGCATTTTTGACCCCCATCAGCAAGCGTTGGGCAGAATACTCGCCGATGCAGTGGCGCAAGCCATGTGCACAATCCGGGGATTGGTCCCCATCGAAGAACATCGGAAGGACATGCGCGGCTAAGCGCGTGGAGGGACCATTAGCACCTTGCGTCAACGTGTAGTGGAGAACCTACTTCTCTCTCTACCCAAGCGTCCTGACATCCTCGCCATTCAAATGGCGGCGAGCTTCATCCTGCTCGTGCTCCTCGCCGGTGTCATGTTTGTCGTCCCCCCGCTTCAGGTGGCCGTGAGCGTGGCCTCTATCCTGACGGTCATGTATTTCTTCACTCGACCCATGTTCGCTCTATTCAGCATTTTCTGTATCCGTGCTGTACTGGATCTGTTGTGGTGGATTCCCGGAACGATTGCCGGCCTAAACATGCTCCAACTGTTCTCAGCCGCGGTATTCGTGTTGGTTTCAACACAGTTGTTCTTAGACCTAAAGCGCATGCAAGAACATCCCATGTTTCAGCTGTTTTTAGGCTATTTGGTGTTGATGGTCATTGCGACGATCCGGTCAGAGGACATCGGTAGAAACCTCGACAGTATCGTTCGCTACACAGTGCCATTCATCCTGTTTTTTATGGTCTCGATTTACTTCGACCGGCGACAACTCCGAAAAACGATGTTGATTGTTGTGGCTTGTATTGGGGTGATCCCTCTCATCACGAGCCTTTACCATATGGCCTCCGGCCAGATGAACCTGTACTCTCTACACGGCTACAATCGCCTACTCGGGGGCTACAAGAACCTGCACAATATGGCTTTGATGACTCTGTTCTTCTTGAGCCTATGGACCTTTTGGCTCATACAAGTGCGCTCCATGTTTCAGAGCATCGTGCTGGTGGGCTTGATTGGCCTCGGGACGGTGTCCCTCTATATGAGCTACATCCGAACCGGCTTACTCGGTTGGGCGGTTTTCTTAGGTGCCGTTCTCCTGTTTCAAAAACGGTACCGAACGCTGGGAGTGGCGACGGCTGCTGGCGTACTGATCGTTCTTTTCAACGCAGACATTCAAGACCGTTTCAGCGACTTGATGTTGGTCTTCGACGACGAAAACATCATGTTGGACAAGCGGAAACTCGGTTCCGGCCGCTGGGGCATGTGGTCCATGTCCATGAAAGAGTTCCTCAGCCGACCGACATGGGACTTAATTCTGGGACCTGGTTTGGGCGGTCAACGGATCATGACGTTGGACTGGGTGAAACTGTTCCATTCGAAACACATCACACTCGATCCCCACAACGATCTACTCTTGATGCTCTATCAAATCGGCCCTTTCGGAGTGCTCATCTACCTGGCCATGCAATGGAAGGTCTTTACCATCGCTCGAGAAATCTGGAATATGTCGCACGCTGATCGATTTGCGAAGAGCGTGGCCATCTATGCGGCGGCATTGAGTGCGACTGTTTTAGTGACGAATAGTGTCAGCAATAGCTTTATCCATCGCACATCGCCTGGCTGGTACTACTGGTGCATCTGTGGAATATTGGTGGCCGAATACGCCGCATTGAAACGTGAGGCAGAAATTTCACCAGGTGAACTCCAAACAGTCCCGGAACCCGTGCCCGTATGAGTGCTCCCCTTTTCGTCCGCCATGCCGCACGTGGAGCTTTATTCGCTGCCTTATTGTTGGCGATTGAAGAAGCCACCAATCTAATTTTGAACCAACCCGCCTTGAGCCTGCCCGAGACGGGCGTCATTCTGGCTTATTACGCAGCGTCCATGGCTATTTTAGGTGGATTGCTCATCTTCAAGCGAGACCCATTGGACCACCTGATCGTTCTCTTGGCGGCCACAGGCGGGTTCATTGCCGCCGGTAAGGCGGCGGAAGAATTGTGGTGGCGCGACATACCGCAGTGGGAAGCCGTAGCCATTGGCTATCCTTGTGCATTCGCCATCGCTGGGGGTGGAGTATGGATACTCGATCGACTCTTCCGCGAGCGTCCCGACATCAAACTGGGACTCCTCTTTACCGGTCTCTTATTTCTCCCCGCTTTCCGGGCGATGAACATCAACGCATATGGCTCCTTTTTTGCCCCTGAAGCTCTACGGGCAGATGCCATCCTTTTAGTGGTCTCGATCGCCCTGGGTGCCTTGGCCTGGAAACAAGCGGACCGGATCCAGCAGCATTTGGATCGCGTCATTGTCGTCGCCGTCTTTCTGATCGGTACATTCACGGGGATAGGACGCGCCATATCCGCGGCGCCATCACCCACTCCAGCATCGATTTCGGACAAACCCGATGTACTTCTTGTCGTCATCGACACCCTGCGCGCGGACCATTTACAAGTCTACGGGCACTCGGTGCCTACATCTCCAAATATCGATGCCTTTGCTGCCCAAGGGCTCCGTTATACCCAAGCGGGCTCACCGGCGGGTTGGACTCTTCCTAGCTTCGGTGCTTTTGCAACCGGTCGCTATCCCTCGGGTCACGGAGCAGGGCTCAACAGCGGTGAGAAAAATACTCAGTCTGCCTTGGACCCGGATGTGCCGACGTTAGCTGAAACATTGAGCGGAGCCGGCTACCGAACGGGAGCCATCGTCACCAACCCCTATCTCAAACGTAGCTTTGGTATTTCCAGAGGTTTCGACACCTATTCGGACGCCCTCGGGTTGGCTCATATGCCGATGTTCGTGCAACCCTTGCGGATGCTCAACATCCCTGTCATGGGTGGCCGTTACTTCTACCGTCCGGCCAACATCATGGTCGATGAGGCCCTGGATTGGTGGACAGCGACAGAGGGCGGATCACGCTTTCTCATGCTCCATTTGATGGACCCTCACGACCCTTACAATCCTCCCTCAAAACACGTGGACGTCATCGGCGAACCGCATTCCATGGAGGTGATGAATCTTTATGATCAGGAGATCCATTTTATGGATCATGAACTGGGTCGAATACTCGAAGCTGTGGGCCCAGAGACTTTAGTCTTCATCACTTCCGATCATGGAGATGAATTTGGAGAGCATGAAGGTGCTTATCCCAAGGAACATCATCCTTTCACTCGGCATGGTCACACTCTGTACGAGGAACTCCTCCACGTGCCCCTCTTGGTTCGCGGACCGGGGATCGCACCCGGGGTGGTGAAACAACCTGTTCGGTCCTTCGATGTCGTCCCGACGATTGTCGCGATGGCCGATGCGGAAACCATCCCTACGGATGGCGACGTCTTGCACGATGTGCTGGGCATCGATGGGCCCGATGAACGTCCCGTGGGGGCTCAGGCTATTCGTTACGGAACCGAAAAGCGCTCCGTTCGCTGGGGTGATCACAAACTGATTGAAACCCGTTGGGGTTTAGAGTTGTATGACCTTGCTCAAGACCCCAGAGAAACCAAAAACCAGGCCTCAGACCTGATAGAAGTCGTGAATCGGCTCAGCCATGAACTCCCTTCTGAGAGAGATGCGAGCGAAGCCAACACCATCGATGAGGAGACTCAGCGACAACTCGAGAGTCTCGGCTACATGCAATAGCTATTAAGGCTGGTCTGTACCTGCCGCCCCAACAAAGCGCTTCCCAACCCATGAGAGCCATGTCAGGGCGACAGGTTTTTAAATCAAAAAATACAGACCGTACCTGCCGCCCCAATCTGGCGCTTCCCAACCCATGAGAACCATCTCAGGGCGACAGGTTTAAATCTAAGGTCGTGCGGTTATTCACACTCGAAGATGAAACCGCCACCGGTTTCTACTTCTGTACGCGGCCCACACCATGTGGTCGCCGGTGTTGCGCAGGTGAACACCGCGTTGCAGGTCCAGCTCTCTTCTGGAGCACCCGCGTCGAAACAGACCGAGGTGCTTGAGCACTTGATGGTGCAATAGCCTATTGATGAACCGGGCTGCTTGACGCAATAGTCAGTGGGCGAACCGCACTCACTATCACCCACGCATGACTTACCCCATTCTGCGCTGGGTCCTACGTCACCATCCGCATCCGCATCCGCATCCGCATCCGCGTCGGAGTCGGCGTCGGCATCGGCATCCGCGTCGGCATCCGCGTCGGCATCGGCGTCGGCATCGGCGTCGGCATCGGCATCGGCATCGGCGTCCGCATCCGCGTCGGCATCGGCGTCCGCATCCGCGTCGGCATCCGCGTCGGCATCCGCGTCGGCGTCGGCGTCGGCGTCGGCGTCGGCATCCGCGTCGGCATCCGCGTCGGCATCGGCATCGGCATCCGCGTCACCATCGGCGTCTGCATCCGCATCCGCATCCGCATCCGCATCCGCATCCAACTCGTAATCCGTGCCAGAGGAGTCTTCCTTCTCTGAAGCACAAGAAACCAAGCCAAAAATGACCAAGGAAAAAATAGATAAGCGCAACATAAAAAGCCCCTTCGCTGATTGAAGCGTCAATGCAGAACCCCTTATATTCTACCTATCAGTAGATATCAAGACGCCAGACTACTTTTTCTACTTTTGAGTAGGTTTAGTCGAAGTATTGATCCTTACCCTTAGGGGGCACTGCTCTCATACCCGTGCAGTAATTGAGATCAATTTGAGACGCCTAAAGGCTCAATATTACGGTGGTACCTATATTTTTTCTTTGTAACCTTTGCGTAACAAAAACCTACTCGTTAGTAGTGCGGCACCTACCAAGGAGTAGATAAATGAACCGCGCCCGCCTTGTTCCCTTTGCTTTGCTCGCTGCCTGTGGCGGACTCGAAAAGTCCGAAGACACAACGACCGGCGAGGCTGAATTGCCTCAAGCCATCGACGACCAAGATGATGTCGACGGATCGGATGAGGATGATGGTCCCGACGGAGACGATTCCGATGATGACGGCACACCCCAAGCGGACGCCGATGCCGACTCGGACGCCGATGTGGATGCGGATGCGGACGCCGATGGTGACGCGGATGCCGATGCCGATGCAGACGCCGACGCCGATGCCGACGCCGACGCGGACGCCGATGCGGATGCGGATACACCCGACGATTCCACCGAGCCCGCACCCGGCGATGAACTGACCTTTACTCGGTATACGCTGAGCACCAAAAAGGGTGCATCATGGCTCGCACCGATCGATTTGGATGGTGACGGATATAAAGAGTATCTGATGACCAGCATGACCGAAGGTCTCGGTTGGGGCATCCCGCCCATCGGCCCTGGCGGCGCATATGTCATGTCCCGTAATGGCGGTGCAGCCAGCGGTAGTTTGGGCGAATGGAGCCTTGAGGAAGGGTTCGATTATTGGGACGACATCATCTGGCCCAACAAGTCCACAGTCTTCGACATCAATAATGATGGAACTGAGGATTGGGTCATCGGATGTGGCTTCTTGGCGCGCCCAGAAGGAAACATCTTGTGGATGGAAGGTACACGAACGGATGGCGTGTTGAGCTTTGGTACACCCCAATTCATCGACATTCCAGATTCTAGCCGGTGGTACCACGAAGCACTGCCCGTCGACATGGACGGTGATGGTGACATGGACTTCGTGACCACCAATCACAACGCAACAGTTTTTGAGGAGGGCGTAAGCCTGATCGAATGGTTCGAGAATAATGGTATCGCTGGGGAGGTG
>Ga0163180_10001993_pt1 | contig 11472 bp, 23 predicted proteins | sample AtlANTMetagenome_2_FD_109647 | JGI IMG/M metagenome (GOLD analysis project Ga0163180, IMG submission 109647) | Marine eukaryotic phytoplankton communities from the Atlantic Ocean - Atlantic ANT 4 Metagenome | ecosystem: Environmental > Aquatic > Marine > Oceanic | place: North Atlantic Ocean...
AAGTTAATCAATCGAAAGGATTACATCATGGAATTTATCTGGAACCAAAACAACCCTATCGCAATCCACGTTACCGATGGGGAGTATTCTCCGGCATCGTGCCAATGGCTGGCGGATTATCACGATCTGCCCGTGCGGGATTTAACCAATAACAAGGATTATTATCCTCAATAATCCAAGAAAAAGTTAAGATTCCTCTTGACATTTGCCGATGATTATAGTATACTTAAGACATAACAAAGACGCTACAATCCAGTTGGTACGATCCGCTGGAATTGGTTCCCCGAAAGGGGCGTCTTACACAACACTCCTCGAAAGGTTTTACTATGTTTTCTAAATTCGATACCAACGCGCAATCCGACGAACTGACCGCCGCTGATCTCTACGAAGCGCAGGCTGAGTGGGAGGCTGAACAGTACGAGGATGAGCTTTCGGACTTCGATCCGCACCGTGATTTCTATGCGGAGATGGACGACGACCCGTATGACGGGGAGATGTGGGAGGACACCTACGACGACCACCCTGCCGACATGTACGTGTGGGACTCTGATCTGTACAACGAGTTTTAACCCACCCCTTCGGGGGGCACGCAAAAAATCGGCCCGCCAAAATTCTACCTCACCCCCAACCGGCGGGGGTTTCTAAAAATAAATGTCTTTTTCCTAAAATTATGTAAAGATTGGCCTTGTATATGTCGATAATATATAATAGAATAAAGGAGATTGATATGACGTTTTTTATACTACTTGTTTGTGCTTGTTTGATTGGCGTATTGGGTGCAGAAGTTTTACAATAAATTTTCAAAAAACTTTTGATTTACTATTGACAAATACGTTGGTTTATGGTATAATGTAAACATCTTAAAACGAAAGGAAAATAAGATGAGCTATTTCAAATTCAGACAAAACAATTCATTCGGCACTTTCCACGGTACTCCGTTGGTATTTGTTCAAGCGGACAACGCCGGTGATGCTAACGCTATCGCACAGCAAAATGGTATCTACTTCAACGGCGTAGCCGATGGCGTTGATTGCGATTGCTGCGGAGATCGTTGGTATCCTGTCCACGACGACGACGCACAGGATCAGCCTTCGTCGTATGGTTACGGTGGTGGTGTTACTGTCTACAGCGACGGCGATAACTACATAGATTACTCTGGAAAAACTTGGAAAGTTCGGGTAATTTCTAAAGTTTCTGCTTGACATTGGCCGATAATATGATAAGATATAGTATAGTCAAACGAAAGGAATTTGATATGAAAAATGAAACTCACACAATCGCCCCACTAGTCAACGGCGTCCGTCACTTGAGTGATATTGAAGCGTTCCAGTGCTTCAACGTCGAAATCGACGAGCAGGGTCATGACCTTTGGGGTTATCGAGTAAAGCAAGACCGAACCATTGGGAAGCGGTCTGTAGTCAAACAGGATTCATTGCCGCATGAGCCGGGAAGTGATGAACGTATCGAGTGGTTGCGTAACTACTACGAGAATCAAAACGATGAAGTCTCACCATTTGAAGGAGCGTAGTGATGGATTTTGTAGTATATAAATCAGAAGAAGATAATCATGGACGATTGGTTGAGCTTGTGCATAATCAACATTGTGAAGTTTATGAGATTATAGTCGATGGAATACCGGTGTTCAACTGTGGTGAATACAAACAGGCTGAACATGAGTACAATATGGAGTGTGTGTAATGAAGGATAAGTTTAACGAATTTCTGTTTTGGGGCATGGCCTCGGTTTGGTTGGTTTTTGGTTGTTGGATTATTCTGGTGACACGATGAGCATAAGTGAATATGAATTTTTTGGAGTAAGTAGTCATGCGAATGCGAAGAATACACGCTGTACAGATGGCGAAGGAGTTTCAGGAATGGCAAAAACGAGTAGCAAAACCCAAAGCAAAAAAAGGTATGAAGTTATCATGGTTAAAGAAACGGAAGTAAAGTCGGCTGTTCTATGTACGTTAGCCTTACTAGCTGGATTGTGTTGTGTCGCTTTACTTGGCTGCACTCATCCAGTTGAGGAATCAGCGGAATATAAAGACGCGGAGGTAGAACTTATACCTCTGCCCGCTTCAAATATTGACTGGGAGAATGTGGCATAAAAAATGCCCCGCCAAAAAAATACCTACCCCCCACTAGAGGGTGTATCTGCTAAAACTCCCTGCTGGGTCTAAATGGGGTAAGCAAGCGTTTTTCGGTTTTTTTTCTGGAATTTTGTAAAGTTTTGTATTGACTTTTGACGATAATATAGTATACTTAAAGAGTCTTAAAGAAAGGAAAATGACAATGCTAGAAACAACAACAGTAAAAAGAGTAATCGACCTAAACGGTAAAGAACACGACATTCACGCTTGGTATCTACTGAGGAATGGATGGGAGTATTGGCAAACTGAGCCAGTTGGCGACGACGGTTATACGTTCGGTTATGTCATGGGTCACGCCTGTGAATGGGGTAGCTTCAATCTCAACGAAATGTCTGAGTACCTAATGAGTAGCGCGAAGGGTTCTGATTTAGACGACTTGGCGCCACCCACCGACAACTTCGGGGACTCTTGGACTTGGAAAAATCAGGAAATATTCTGAAAAAGTGTCAAGTCAGGTATTGACAATGACCGATATATATAGTATACTTGGAGTATCAGTTAGTTAGGTTTTAAGGAGAGTTAGGATGAAAATTCAAAAGTCAGAAAAGTTCAATATCGAGTATGGTTCTGATGTGTACATCAATACTTATGTCTCAAGCTGGGGAGGTAATGTAGAGGTGAAGCTCAATGGCTATCAGTCAGGCGGCGATGAGCATAGTCTGGTGATTCAGTTGCCACTGGACAAGGCTAGAGCTTTGTCAAAAGAGCTGAGCCAAGACCTTGAGAACTATGACAAGGAACAAGCCGAAAAAGCTCAACGTGAGTTTGAAGAAGCTAAAGCACAAGACGAAGAGTAATTAAGTTTTTTAGAAAGGAAAGTGTATTATGAAAACATTAAACAAAATCAAAACGGGTAAGGTCGTAAAGTTCGGTTATGTAGACGGTCAGCATACCCCTTATTACGGTAAGGTGGTAGACCATAGAGACTTGGAAAAGCACCCGCTCGCGGAGGATACTTATCGCAAGAATCCTAACCTAGAGCGTTCTAAGTTTCTGACCACTGTTGCTATGCCTCAGAATAAGAACAAGGTTCTTCCTGAGTATGACTCGCTTTATCAACAGTTCTATCATATTAGAACTTTGAAGGTCAAACCCGTTGGGCTTCTCGGTCGAATCGTCCTCTGGTTCAAAGGGGTTCGTTTCGGCTACGGAGCCGCCTAACAACGTGTGTTTCTCCTTTCCTGATGTTAAGCATTTCCCCCGAAAGGGGGGAGTGCTGACATTTGGGAAAATTTTGCCCCGCCAAATTTTTGCCTCGCCCCCCAATCTAGGGGTAAAATGCGGAAAAATACCAAAAAAGATCTGAATTATGTAAAGATTATGTTTGACTTTTGCCGATAAATATAGTATACTTAAGACATAACAAGTAAGAGAAAGGAAAGTGTTATGACAAAATTCGATGTTGCAAAACCTGAAACAGCAGGCTTGCGTGTAGGTTTGATTTATAACGACTTGCGTGTGTTCTATGAAGCACGTACTAGGCTGTTCACAGGATTGCAGAAATGTCAATCGGCGGAAGCCTACGAAGTTTTTGAAGATGCTGTTGAAGCGTTGAATAAGATAAATGCTATGTTTGCTGAAAAAAGAGAGCAACAAAGGGAAGAAATTAGAAAAAATTCTAAAGTTTCCTCTTGACATTGACGATAAATATAGTATAATGGAAGTATCACAAACAAGGAAAGGGTTTGATATGAAAAGTATTTTGAAAAAAGGAACTAAAGTTGAGTTCGCCCTAACGGGAGTATCAGGTAGCGTAGTGGCTATTCAGAACGATGCAGTCATCTTTGAGAATGACAAAGGTGAGGAGATTATTCATAACTTCAAGACGATTGAAGGTATGCTGAAGTCAGGAGCATTGAAAGTATGAGTAGGATATGCTTAGTATTGTTTATAAGTCTGGTCTTGGTAGGGGACTGTATGTGTCAGGATATTGGTGATGAGTTTTACCATGTGCCATCGCTAGAAAAAAGATTGAAAAGTTTGACTATGCAGAAGACTGCTATAAAACAAGCTAGAAAGAAGCTGAAGAAGCAGTTAAAGAATATAGACAAAGAATTGGAAATAGTAGAAAGGAAGATTAAAATTGGGAAAGCACAACAAAACAACAAAGACGGTGACGTTATCTATTAAAGCTGATGATATCAAGGTGTCAAAAGGACATCAGGGAAACACTCATCAAATTCACGACAACCGGCCACGAAGATTGCGTACTAGGAAGTCATTAAAAACACACGCAATTCGGGAATTTTTCTAAAGTTCCTCTTGACAGTGACCGATAATTATAGTATACTTTAAGAGTTGTAAGTAATTACTTTTTTTAAGAAGGAGTGCCTAACATGGCTAAATATCCTAAGGTTGGCGACCGAATCGCCCTATCGTATCACGGCAAAGCCCGTGTTGGAACAGTCGAGTCAAAGCAAGGTCGTAAGGGTCTAACCCTCGAACACTTTGACACCAAGACTGGTCGTCAATACTCGTCTTTCTTGTACAACAAGGTTGACGGAAGTAACGACAGCGACACAGGTATTACAACCTTGTAGTACCTAGTCGGTAGAACAGGGGACTAGCTCGCAACCCAGTGAACTTAGTCCATTGCTCAGAGGTTGCCGCATATGCAGGCTCTGGACTGTCCTCTTTTCTTTTCGAGTATCCCAATCAAAGCCTCCTTGATGAAGGGGTGTCACGCAAGTGGCATGATGGTATGGCTTCCCATCCTACTCGTTTTCAATACAACAGGATGCTTGTCTTAATAGCATCTCCTTTCCGAGCCTCGTCAGCTTTTTTCCTTTCGTGCTGGCGGGGCTTTCTGCGATAAAAAATCGCCCCCCTAAAAAATTACAGGGGCAAAAAATGCTTACCCCCTAGCAGTGGGGTGTAACAGCTAATGCTACAAGCTGAACCAGTTGAACATAGCAAGTGTTTTTACAGTTTTTTCTGACATTTTTATAAAGATTATGGTTGACAATGGACGATAATATAGTATAATGGAAGAGTCTTAAACAGGAAAGGAAAGACTATGTTGAAATTCTCAAAAGCAAACGATAAAATCGAAGAACTCGCCAACGACGCTGAGCTATCTGACTATCTGACAGATAATCGTAAGGTTTACTCATTTGACCTTCTGTCTGGGTACTCTTGCCCGTTCGCCAAAAAGTGTCTGTCTAAGGCAGTTGTTCAGGACAACGGCAAGCGTAAGATACGCGACGGAAAACATACTGAATTCCGTTGTTTCTCTGCTAGTCAAGAGGTACAGTATACCAACGTATACAATCTTCGCAAACACAATTTCGATTCATTGCGTAACTTGCATTTTGAAGATATGGTTGAATTGATTCATGGTTCACTACCTAAAAATGCTGGTATTGTTCGCATCCATGTTGCAGGCGACTTCTTTAATCAGGATTATTTGCACGCATGGTACATAGTCGCACTTAGGAATCCTAGAACATTGTTCTATGCTTACACTAAGTCACTACGGTTTTGGGTAGGCGATATGACTGAAAGCCCTGATCTATGGAATTTCGTTTTAACGGCGTCATACGGTGGGCGTGACGACCATATGATTGACGAGTTCAATCTACGTTCAGCGAAAGTCGTATTCAGTGAAGCAGAAGCGGCAGAGCTAGGATTAGAGATTGACCACGACGATACACACGCAGCGAAGCCAACGCTACGAGATGATAGTTTCGCACTACTAGTACACGGTACTCAACCGGCTGGAAGTAAAGCTAGTGAAGCATTGAAGAAGCTAAAAGGTAAAGGTTCCTATTCAAGAAAAAAGAAAGTGAGCGTGCAAATATGAGAATTGTCAGAACAGATTGTACACCGGAAGAAGTACAACAGGATATGCCGGAGCTACAAAGGTTAAACGCCGAAGCAATGGAAACAGAGTTCATGTGGGAGTTCTTTGGTGGAACAATCACGCTAGACAACGGAAACCAGTATCAGGTAACGGGAGTATAGACATGCAAGAGTATTTTGAATTTCTAGAGGATTTACGAGACAGTGGTTCCATGAATATGATGGGAGCGCCGAGAGAGTTGCGGTGGGAGTTTGGTCTTGATAAAGAAGAGTCATACGAAGTATTTAGCCAGTGGTGCGAATCACTGAAGGGAGAATAAACATGAACTATAAAATTCAAAAAATGGAAGTACAGATACCTACTGATGAATTGCTTAGACGGATTGAAAGCAACGAGATCTTTATCGGAGACCCCGACAACTTGGGGTCTACCATGCACAACCTAGCCATGCGTATGCAGGTTACGAGCAAGATTAGATCTTTAGTGGAAGAGATTGAGAAACACAAAGGAGACAAGTAATGATGTGTACCTGTGAATTATGTGATAAAGATGTAAGTATAGTTATTAGAGGACATTTTGCAACTAAGGGGTATTGTGTAGAATGCCACGCGGAGATGTCTACAGAGGCGCTTAAAGCTGGAATGAGTTTCTTAGATTATTGGGGTTTTTGATATGTAAAACAAAAAATTGCCCCCGCAAAAAACGTGCCAAAAAAAAGATGTTAAAAATACTAAAGTATATCTTGACATATGACGATAATTATAGTATACTTAGGTATATCTTTGAAAGGGAAAAACTATGATAAACCCAAAACGCAGAGTTTACGTTTATTTCAACTTGCACAAGAACGTCTTTAGTGTCAGGCAGACTGGAGTACCAGTTCAACACTTTAGAGAGTTGTGTCTAAAAGATGTTAGGTATCTTGTCGGCAAAGCTGGTAGGGAGAGGGTATTAAGGGAGAAGGTTAAGAACGTTCATGCTGGGTGTTCAGGTTATCTTGTTTCTTCTGTGCCAATACCATCACACTCCGTAGATGTTACCTATAATCCATATAAATACGATTCCTTTGTTTGTAAGGATAGTCAGGACAAAATAGAGACTTCAGACTATGCGTACCTATGGTTGAACAAAGGTAAGGGAAAAATCGAGGCAATTTATGTAGAAAAGTCTCAAGTCAGGGCTTGACAGTTGCCGATATATATTGTATACTTATTGTAGTTAGTTAATCGTTTGTTTAGTTTAATTGGAGATTTTAAGATGATGGAAATGGAAAACAAGCAGAAGCGTGTACCTGCGGCTGACTTTGTTCGTGTGTGGCAAGGTTGTGAAAGTCGTCAACAGGTTGCTGATCGGCTAGGTGTCACTTATGGCAGTGTCGCTAGTCGTGAGAAGACTTTGCGTAAAGCAGGCGTAAACATCAAGCAGATGGAACGCCAACAGCGTGGTATCAAAATTGATGCTGACGCACTGAACGCCCTGATTGCCGAAGTTGACGGCTAACGGGGCAGGTATGGGGTTGCGGCTGTCTGGTGGCCGTAGCCCCCGACCTTTATTGTGAAAGGTACTACTATGGATAAATATTATGCTTGGTGTGGTGATATTCAATTTGTGGTTCAAGCTGAAAACGGAATGGATGCGGCTGTCAAGGCTGTTAACAGGTATGCTGATCTACCACCCAACGATACTATGAAAGTATTTGAATGTTTTGTTGTAAACAACAGGGGATTTGAATCGGCTTCAAAGGGAGATGGTGAAATACTTCTTCTGGAAGATGTTCTATCTAACGCTGGACTGTTATAGTCTGGCGTTTTTTTTGCCCCCCAAAAAATTTGCTCACCCCCCACTATGCCTAGCTTTACGTTTGTCACGGCTAAACCTGTCCGGCAAAGGTCTTTAAAGATAGCAAGCATTTCTGGACATTTTTTCTATATTCTGTGAAGTATAGCCTTGACTCCTGACGATATATATAGTATACTAAGAGCATCGTAGTTGATAGTTTTTATAAAGGAGAGTTGGTATGGAACCACTAGGACAAGAAAGACAAGAGAGTTACGCTGGAGATTTCGTTTTGAGTAATCAGCAGACTCAGGACAATTTTAAGAATGTGTCAAAGGCATGGTATGACAAGTGTATTACCTATGACGAAGCACTAGACAAGATTGCTGACGGTCAACGTCAAATCCAAGATATCCGCGCACCACTGTCTGAATGGACTCCAGTAGTCAATAATGATGGTAAGGCGGCACTTCGCTACAAGGATGGTAGGGAATTCGTTCCTACTGACCACGCTGTCAAGAATATAGCTGTTGCTGGTAAAACCTCAGACTGGTTCTTGCGTGACCTCAGGAGTGACAAAGGTGAAACCAAACGTGACGCTGGTGACGCTGAATTGCTTGTACACTGCCTGAAGCAAACGCTGTGGCGTTCTGATAGGTTTGACCAAGATAGAGAGCGTCTGTGGCGTACTTGGTCTGACGGCTCGCTCAGGGCTATGCTGTCTGACAAATATGCTATTGTCAACAATGAGTGGATGATGGAAGTTGTCAAGTTCGCAATCCCTAATGGTATGCTGTCTCACTGGCGTGGGGATGCTGATAACATCTATGGTAATGTGTTGATACCTGATTCTATTCGTGAGGAAGATGATTCTGATTATGGTGGTATGCTGTCAATCGGTAATTCCGAGATTGGTATGCGTCGTATATCATCGACACCTTCTGTATTCCGTGCTATCTGTATGAACGGATGTATCTGGGATCAGCAGAAAGGAAACTCGATTCGTCAGGTGCATAGAGGAGAGATTGATTTAGCTCACCTTAAGCATGAGATTGTATGTAACTTGCAAGCTCAGATTCCTCTCATGAATACTGGTATTGACATGCTGTTGAAGTTGCAAAACTTTAAGAATGAAGGTGTGCCAATGAGTAAGATTATTGCTCAAGTCACCTCAGACTTCAAGGTGCCTAAGAAGCAGGCTCATGGAGTGCTTAAGGCATTTGCTGTCGAGAAAAGTGAAGTTGACAATCTAGCTAACTCAGCTTTCGGTGTTGCCAATGCTTTCACTCGATATGGTCAAACCCTTAATGATGAGAATTGGGTCAAGTTCGATCAGATAGGTGGTAAGGTAGCTAACATCTCTGAAAGTCGCTGGAGCGCTACGGTAAAGCGTGCTGCGTCTTTGAATGAGAAAGAACTAGAAAAGGTTTTTGGTTATGTAGCTGCTTAAAAGGGTATCGTGATGGAATTAATGGTAATTTGCGTAATTACCGTTGGAATCCTGCATGGTGCGTTGCAAGCCTTCATCGGTGACGAATGACGATTGGGCCTCAGAGAAATCTGGGGCCTTTTCCCTTTTAGGGCTTGACAAAAATAAAAAATCGGCCCCTTAAAAAATTAACCCCGCAAATTCCGTGCCAAAAGGGTATAGACAAGACGCGCAAAATCCGATATAATATATAGGGCGTCTCAGCATATGCTTCCCGATGTCTTGAATAGTCTATAGCAAGCGTTCTACTAGCAATATAGTAGTCACCGGAACTATATGACATACAAAAGAAAAGAGAGATGGGAATAGTGCGTGGGCGATGGACATCAATACAATGGCGAAGAATAGTGAGGCTACTACTAGGAACAGACCTGACCAGTCTACTATAGGTTCTTTATAGGAGTGTCTAGGGTTAACTGGTTCTGTATCAGGTGGTTTATATGGGTTCTTGTTCATATAGATATTATAGTAATAATTAGGAGAGGATTTCCACTGTCTGACCTAAAGCAGCGAGCTGATGGTCATGATGATAGCAAGCGTTTTCACTTAAATAGTCAGGTATAGTCTGAGCCATCTTATGTACGTACAAGGTAAAAAGAAGATATAATAAATATGGTGAGACTGGTGGGTAATGTAATATCAAAACCATCCTGACAGTTTCTTAATAGTGAATAGCAAGCGTTTTCGGGGTGTCTGAGCATGTTACCAGTCGTTAGTAGAGAGTTAAAAGGGTCTATTCTACAGAGTATGAAGAGTGACCCAAATTATTTCAAACAGATGTACACACATATGAAAAATACTAATCCTGTTCTTTGGGAGATTATGTGTTCAACCGCTTTTGATGGTGGTGTTGATAGAGAACTGAAGGACTGGTTCTTAAAAGGTGGTTTCATAGTCTATGCTATGTTAGTATCTCAAGAAGAGTGTGATGAAATGAGGAGAGAGTTTGGTTAATAGGTAGTATATGGTTCCCTGCCGACATGCGCGCAACTAAGCCGGTTTCCTAATGAGGCAGACGATTTGTTTGTCAGTATAAGCGAACTCGTACCGTTAAAGGGAGTCTTACTCTGACAGTTTTGTCGTCTCTTTATGCACCTTATCAGGGAAAAAGTATACCAAATTCCTCAACTCTGTTCGTAATAGATAATACACCACTTACTGTAAATGATAACTATTAAGAACGACCTCACCCCTCTTTGTTTACATTCTCTGTATGTAATATATCCCAATTACACCTGATTCTTCCAGCATAAAAGTGGCGGTTTGCGAGCTTTCTTGTGAATAAGAAGTTGGAAAAAGGTGCGGATTTTACTTGACAAATCGCCCATTTGTGCTAAAATAGGAGTAAGTATTGGTGCTTTTCCTAGTGTATGTATTTGACTTTGTGGGTAATCGCCCCTATATCACACAGAATTAGGCCGACTTTTGTGGGTTTCGCGCCCTTTTTTCTTTTTTTGCGAGTGGATGAGGTATTTTCTGCTTTTTCTTAAAGTTTGCGCTTGACAACAGCCGATCTATATGGTATACTCGTATATGTGTTATTAAAGTGTTACTCTATATGTGGATATGTAGAATATGTTTAGTGGAAGAACAGTGAGAGTAGAGCAAGAGGACATCGAAAACTCTGTAAATAACGGTGTTTTTGACGATAATCCTGTTGCTATTGCTATCAAAAGACAACACCCAGACTGGGTAGAGTTTGATTTAACTGGTATTGAGTTCAGTGATGGCTCTTTGTATACACTTACTCAAAGTGGCTATGATTGGCTTACTAAGTGGTGTATGCACGGAAATAGTGCAGTAGAGCCTACTGTAATTACTTTACATTAAATACCAAATAAAATCAAATTAATATGAATATCTTTTATTTATCAGAATGTCCTGTTGATTCTGCGCGTATGCAGTGTGATAAGCATGTTGTAAAGATGATACTAGAGTCTGCACAAATGTTATGTACGGCTCACCATGTATGTCCTACAGATGCACAACGTCCTAATAAGTTCTATAAAAAAACCCATACTAACCACCCTTCTACTATATGGGTCAGAACTAATACTAGCAACTACGAATGGATGTGTGTTCATGCTCTTGCATTATGTGAGGAATATACATACAGATATGAAAAGACACATGCTAGTCAAGCATTAATAGAGTGGTGTTCAGACAATGTTCCTAACATACCTATGGAACCTATGTCAACTATGCCACAATGTATGCCTGATGAGTATAAGACTAGCTGTAGCGTAGAGTCTTACA
>Ga0163180_10001994_pt1 | contig 11468 bp, 8 predicted proteins | sample AtlANTMetagenome_2_FD_109647 | JGI IMG/M metagenome (GOLD analysis project Ga0163180, IMG submission 109647) | Marine eukaryotic phytoplankton communities from the Atlantic Ocean - Atlantic ANT 4 Metagenome | ecosystem: Environmental > Aquatic > Marine > Oceanic | place: North Atlantic Ocean...
TCCAGGTGCTACAGGAACCGCAATATTAATAAACTTATTTACTGGTGCTATTGCCATTTATTTCAATGCTAATATCAGTGGTGTTAATTGTGCTTGTATTGCTCTATTGAAATCCCTTCCTCTTATTGTAGAGGTTGTTTGATCAATTGTCAAACCGTCACCAATTCTAAAATTACCTTTTTGATCCGTACTTGTGAAAGGAACTTGACCACCATTAATGGCAACAACTTCATTTTCTGGTATCGGTTTTCCACCTTGGAACGGGTTAGCTGTATTTATATTCGTACCTGCACCCACGTATTCAAATGAATGTGAACTAGTTATGATTCTACTCATTCTAACCATTTCCATTTTTGTTCCTACAGCAACAGGATATGGAATAAATTCATTAAAAGTAACTGTAGTTATTCCAGCATAGATTCCAGTATCAGCATTTGTTGTTGCTGAATCAACAGTATATAAAATTGGATCCATATTTGCTGTTACTTGTCCAGCACCAGAACCAGAAATACTAAGCACAACATTTTGTGTTGGTAGGAAATTTCTACCAGCATTGATTACATCAACGGAGGTAATAGTTCCTGCAGCACTTACATTAGGAGAAAATTCTGCAAGAATTGACTCTGGACCTTCAGGTAAAACGGCAGTGATAATTGGAGGAGCACCTGGACTATAATCACCAGGATTACCACCATTATCAACAGTTACAGATCTAATGAACTGCATAGGTTCAGATATTTGTACTGTTGATGGTGTATCTGCATAATCATTCATATCTAAATGGAAATATGCTGCTTGTCCATCAAAAGGTGTTCTATATCTTCTAGGATTATTAAAATCTCTACAATTATTCAATATAACCTTATCAGATTCTCCGTCAATAGGATCATTCAAAAGTCCATCAAACTCAACAACACCAACACCATCAGCAACTAATCCAAAAGTACCAAATGATGAGTTAGAGTTTGTAAGATCACATTGTCCACCAGATGTACATCCAATAGCAATCTTACATCCAATAGTGAATATAGAAACTAACTGAGCGTAAGCATTATTAGAAATAGAAACACCAATACCTGCCTCATTATACTGAGTAAACGCATCACAAACCATACTCTTTAAATCTTGACCTAAGTCATTAGTACCAGTGTAAGAAGCATCAACATGATGCCCATTAATCCTCATACCAATACTACCCGTCATAAAGTTAGTACAGTTTCTAACATATGGACTTCTATATCTACCATTTGGACCTTCATTAGCAGGTCCAGCATCAGTAAATCCAGTTACAGCACCGTATGATATTCCAGCATTAATATATGTTTGAGTTGGTGGGAAAGCAACCGCAGCACAATCTTGATGATTAGTAGTTATAGTTGCACCAGCGAAGTTAAGATTCTCAATTAAGCAACCATTTCTAACATGGAATACATCCTTATTAATATTATTAGGTACAATAGTTACTAGTCTAATATCCTCTCCAGTAATAGTAACCTTATTCCTTAATCCAATTGGATTATTTTCATTATAAACACCAGAACGAACCTTAATTGTATCTCCTTCTTGTGCTATCGCTGCTGCTGCACCAATAGTTCTCTTTGCATCACCTTCTAAGAATCCACTATTACCATCATCACCATCTCTAGTAACATAAATTATATTCTCGGTTTCTACTCCAGAAGGTCTCCACTTAACACCAGCATTAGTAGCTGATAATCTATAATCATTCTGAGCTCTAGTTGCATCAAATCCAACAACATTATCAATATCAATTAATTGGTTCTCTAATTCTAATGTACCAATTAGTTTTGTATTTGAACCTACATTTAAATTCTTTTCAATACCAACACCACCTTCAACAACTAAAGCACCACTATCCTTATCAGTTGATTGAGTAGTTCCAAAAATATGTTCATCACCACATACATTTAAATCTCCAGCAACACCAAGACCACCACCAATTACAACAGCACCTGTAGTACAATCAGTAGATGGTTCTGTAGATGCAATTCTAAGAGTTCCTGTTAGTTCTTGAGATCCACAAACATTTAAATTTTTAGCAACACCAAGTCCACCATATACAACTAAAGCACCAGAGCTACAAGAAATAGATTCTGTAGTATCTTCTACTATCGTTCTTCCACCAATATTTAATCTCTTAGCAACACCAAGACCACCATCCATCTGAACTGATCCGTCAGTTGAGAAAGTTGACTCAGTAGTATCATCAAATCTAGCAAGACCTCCAACATCAAGTTTAGCATTTAACTTTGTATCACCATCTACTTCTAACTTAGAATCAAACTTAACATCTCCAGTTACATGAAGTTCTCCTGTTACATCTAATTCTACTGATGGATTATTATTGTAAATACCAACCTTAGTCATCCTATAGATTGGAGAATCATTCTGAATATTAGTATGACCCCAATAATCTTGAGTTTGTATTCTTGCAATCGCAGTAGGATTATTTGGATCTGGAATAGGAATTGTGGTATCAGTACCAAGACCTAAACTATTCTTTTGTGTAAAATTCAACCACTGGAATAATTGTGCAGTTCCACCTAAAGGTAAATCTACGTGCTCATCCTGCACATACATTCCATCCAATGATACTGGAGATGCTTGTACCCATCTAATTCCATTACCATCTCGATTTAAATAGTATCCATTTGCACCTGGAGAATCTGCAGAGTCAATAATATTTCTATCAATCTTGACTGTGCCTTCTACATTTAATTTTACATCACCATCAACAGATTCAGTATATCCAGGTATCTGATTGGGATATGTACTACCAATTCCTACTCGACCTTCGTCATCAACTATGAATATACTATCTCCAGTATCAACTTGAAATCTACCAACAGGTATAACACTTCCAACACCTACAGAAACTTTACCTGTACCATCACGAGCAAATGTAACCGAATTATCCTTCTTACCAATCTGCAATAAATCTGCAGGTAAAGTAGTTCCAATACCAACTCTACACGGGTCAGTAAGAACATGTACACATTCAACACCAACTTGGAATTTACTACCTGGTATAGTAGTTCCAATACCAACTAGACCTTCCTCAGTAACAACAAAAGAAGTATTTGCAGCACCGACTTGGAATCTAGCATCAGGTTGCGTAGTTCCAATTCCAACCCGACCTGCCGTCTGACCATCATCAGCATCTTTTTGAGAAGATATAGCAACAAAAACAGTTCCAGCAGAACCAACATTAAATCTATGTTTTACTGTTAGATAATCTGTATATAATTCTGCATTAATAAAAACATCATTATTAAATGTAGCAATACCACTTACATTTAAATTTTGAACATTTATATTTAATCCATCACCAAAATCTGCGTTACCAAATAAATCCGCATAAAGAGTTCCATAAACATAGACATCATTATAGAATTCGGATACATTACCAATTCTATAATTTTCTCCCCCATTTAAACCTTCAAAATTGTCGGATTCTGCCATATGTTAAGGTCCTATTGATATTTGAGTTCCTGAATAGCACATTCCCATCCAACTAACATCTCTTATCCAGAGAGTGCTGGAGTATTTAGCAGTTGTATTTAAGGTTTCACAATTAAGATTTATACTATTACCTTTATTTTTAAAGTTAATATCACCACCAGCTTCAAACTCTATCGTAGTATCAGATTTTATTAATATAGCATTACCCTTTATAGTAATTTTTCCATTATCTGCAGTAATACTAATACCCGTTCCATTTGTAGATACTATATTAACTCCTTTATCTGATCCTTCTGCACCTGCATTACCCTTTCCTCCACCACCAGCAAGAGTAAGAGTTTCATCAACAGTAATATCTAAATTTCCAGTATCAGCCATCTCTATACTAGTATTACCAGACTCGGAACTACCAGTTATAGCATATATTCTAGAACCAGACATACCAAATTTTGGACTTGCTGTTTCTATTTTAAAATTAGGTCCGAATGAATCAACGGATCTGCTTTGCCAAGATGTTTTATTAGACATTTATACTACCTATACACTGTTATTTATTTCAACTAATACAATCAATAACTTGCTTAACTTCACCTTGATATGGAGGTCTTTCTCCCAATCTTGGTTTCAAGATAGCACCATAACCTGTTCTTGTATCAATTTTAAGTTCTGGTAACTTAGTTATCTCCTTAACATTAATTGTTGCAGCACTTGGTGGTATGACATTAACTATTCTTCCCATATTATCAACATAGGTAGTATATTCATTACCATCATCATCAGTAACCACATCATCTTTATCATAATCTTGTCCAGGATTAATAATAGTAACACGATCAATTACCACTGGTTCTTCATCATCTGGATCTTTAATTGGATAATTTTCACCTTCTGATACAACATAGATATCAGTTATTTGCTGATAAGTAGGAGAATCTTCATCATAATCAATTACTGCTCTTGCAACTGCACCATATCCTTGATTACATTCATCAGTTATTTCTACAAAAGGTGGTCTTGTATATCCAGATCCACCACTCTTCAAATCAATACCAATAAGACTACCAACTGCCTCAACGCCAGTTCCAATTCTATTACCTAAAATTGCTCTAGCATTAGCACCAATCCCATCACTACCAAAAATTTTAACTTTAATTCCAGCACATTTTAATGGAGGTCCACCATAACACTCACCCAATGGACTCTTAAATCCAGGAACAGATACACTAGGATTTAAGAAATCAAATACACCTAAAGATCCAGTTGCTATACTTAGTTTTTGACCAGCATCAACCAAACCTTCTGTTAACTTATCAGCAGTATTAGCAACAGATAATATCTTATCAATAGCAATTTCAGCAGCTTCTACTGGTCCTTTACCTAGAACCCATTTAGTAACTTCCTGACCAGATGCTTTTGGTGGGGTTTCACATTCAAACATTTTAGCAACATTAAGTAATGCCTCTGCCTTACCTCTTAAAAAATCACCAGGACTAAATCCACCTAATATACTACCTATTCCACCCAAAAGTGGTCCAAGACCTTTAGTAATACCCCCAATAATTTGATTCATCAATCCACCAATAAATTGATCACCAACACAAGAAACAAAATTCTTAACATTATCCAATAATCCACTAAGCATTCCACTAATAGTGTCTTTCAAACCACCTATAATGTTCTGCATAATACAGGGCATACCTTCTTCAAATGCTTTAAGAGGTTTAAGTAGGGCTGCCTGTGCTTTAGCACCAGCTTTTTTAGCTTCAGAACGACTCTTAGTAGCAGCAAACACTGTACCAAATACACCTTTATATAACTTTTTCAATCCACCATTCAACTTAGGTCCCATTTCACTAGTAAGATTACTCATCATACTTGAAGCTAAACCACCAGACAATCCAGTAAGTTTATCAGTAACAAGACCTATTTTTTTCTTTGATAGTTGTTTTGCTGCTCCAGTTAATGAAGATAACTTATCACCACCAACCATACCTTGAATATCATCTACCAATCCACCAACTTGATCTTTTATTTCACTTATTGTAGAAGTTGATTCATTACTAGCAAGATTGATAACTTTACCAATAACTGGATGAGTAGATCTTAATTTTTCAACATCTTCTAATTTATCATTTAATTTTTTAACTAACTTCTCAGGAAGTTGAACTGGTAATGCTTGAGCACTAGAAGATTGCTCACCAACCTCAGTCTTCAAGAAGTATGAACCATCATTTTTAATCTTAGAAGTATACCCAGTAAAAGGTGCAAAAGGCATACTATAATCTTTAGCTGGGAATTGACCTTTAGTTCTACCAAAAAGACCTACAATAACAGGTAGTTGTGCATCATCACCATCAAGGAAAAACCCAAATACACTGTCACCTGGACTCAATCTAATAGATCTAAATCTATCAGCACCACCAGATCCTGCAGTAGTTGGTAATAAAACCTGTGCCCAAGGAAGATCAACATTCTTCAATTCAGTAAGATCTTGAGGATGATATCCCATAATACGGACTTTAATCCTATTACCCCAAGCAGATCCTTCCTGATTTATTTGATCACCTTGACAATCTTCTGGTGCGATTTGTCCTATCCACCAACGAAAACCATCTCTTCCTACAAAATTACTTTTTAATAGTGACTGTTCTATCATGATGGTCTAGATCCGAATGTATCGCTTATTAATGTTAATGAAGTATATGATCCTGTTGGATCGAAATGATGACACAATTCCTTAATCATATATAGACCACTTTGTTCAGGATCAGTATCCTTTTTTTCCTCCTTACTAATTCTGGGAAAAATACATTTAATAATAGTCCCAGCTTCCAACTCAGTGTTTGATGGAACCGTCATAGAAATCATCTGAGTAAACAAAGTATTATATCTCATCATTGCCTGAGATTGTGTTTTACCAGGATCAGCATTCTTTGAATCAGTAGAAGCATCTTGTTCCATTGTACCAACATCAAGGATTGCCGTAACATTTCTGCTAGGAATATCTCCTAAAGTCCTAGTATCTTTAGGATTTATTTTTGGTAATTTTATATCTTTACCTAAATTTTCAGTGTTTGTTTTGTAATCTGATAATTTAAATAAACCCTTTGCAGGATCTGTATACTCAAAAGTATATGGATTAAAGAATATTCTCTGACTACAATATGTACCTCTCTGTAAGTTTCCCAATAAATCTTGATTTTGATTTGTACTGTAATCTATAATTTTATAATCATTACCCTCACCTTTTTGAATAACTTCAGTAAATTCATAAGTCATTTTAAATGGTTTTCCAGATATCATACTATCAATAGATTTAAAATTATATCCACTTTTAGTCTCATAGAAAAAATATCCAGCAGTTCCTGAACTCTTTTTAGTTTTTGCAGGAACACCTTTAGATGCTAACCAAGTTAAAACAGTAAAAGGTTTCCTCATATTCCCAATAAAACCATACTTATTCTGAGTTTCATCACAAGTTATCTTTTTATTAGTACTCAAATACTTTTTATCTTTAACAATTGTTTTAACAGATTCACTAATCTTAGAACCAGTTGAAAACTTTCTACCAACTCTTGTTGTTTCATTGGTTATTGCTTCACGAGAAACTAAGTTTAAAGTAAATGATTCACTTTCAGTCTTAGAATATACATTAGTAATACTAGAAACAAATAAGTACTTTTCAGTATCAGTAGCAAAATCAAGTCCTGGATTATTATCAGTGTTACCAAGCACTTTAAGTTTAACTCTTTCACCACCTCTTAAAGGTAAACCATTATATACAGTCTGTAACTTCCCATCAGATCCTTTAATAGTTCCACCATCATTAACTACTTGTATCTTTACAGTAATTGTTGGTGAAATAATATCTTCATAATAATCAATCATAACTACACCAGCAGCTATATCAACCGTCTTTGAACCGTCTGCCGATTCAATTATAATTTCTTCGTATATGGATGGATCTACTGCTGACATTAGGTATATGCGTATAATGTTGATGCTATTTTTTTATACATATCACGTTTGTGATTTATCACAATTGTTTTAGTTTTTTTAGAAGTTGCTGGAGGAGCAGAAGGACTGCTAGAACCTGAACCTCCCTGATTATTTAACATATAAATGACCGATCCTTTTCTTGGAGTAGAAAGAGACTTCATCATATCCTTTGTTGGTTCTATTGCTTTTACAAGTTCTTTATTTGCTTTAGTACTTACAGTTTGTGTTATTTCTTTTGTAAATCCACTAAGAGACTGCTTCAATTTATCCATTGTCTGCTCTTTTATCTTATCAAATTCATCTATTGTTATAGAACCCATATTATCATCTTTATGTTGATCAACAAGTTTTTCCATCAAACTTCTTGCTGCTCTTAATTTAGTAACATTATCCTGTTCTTTATTTTGGATAATCCTATTGATAAATTCTGGTCCGTAACTATCTACACTCTTTTTAGGTATAACAGCTTCACCACCCTCAACATTAATATTTTCTCCTCCTTCTTTATGAGATTTTCCTTTTATTATACCACCATCCTCAAACATTTCAAATCCACTACTTTCTGGATCATTTTTCAATGCATCACTTTCTTTTTGATTCCATTCATTCCATGATTCCCGATCATTTTCATAATCTGGTTCATCAGCAAATAAATCTTCCTTCTTTTGTTCTTTTTTCTTAGTAGGAATTAATTCTTCTTGTGGTTGGACTTGCTTTTTAACTTCTACTTCTGGTTGCTCTTGCTTCTCTTCCTCTACTTCCTCCTTTTTATTTGGAACTAAATTAAGAGGATCCCACCATTGATTTTTTCCTTCTACATTTTCATCTTCTTCATCTTTTCTATTTTTATTCTCTTGATCAACAACAGCATTTACTTCATTTGCACCTTCATCTATCTGTGATTCCAATCCAGCCATAGCCCTACCAAGGTTTGTTCCTTCCTTATTAAGGTCATTTGCATTTTCTTGCAACCTAACAGAATCTATTTTACTTTTCTCTACTTCCAAATCAAAATCTAGTCCTGTAAATACACCAACAACAATATTAATCCATCTAGAAACTCTATCAACAAGCTTCTGTATTCTCATCATCAATTCTGAAGCACCCTTAATAATTGTTGGTAATTGAGTAATTAACCACCCAGCCATAGTATAACCAACAAAATCCAATACTCTACCAAATAATCCTTTAGTACTATCAGAAATAACTTTTGCTGATCTTTTTACAGATCCCGAAATACCAGCTGCTTCAATAATACTTTCATTTTCTTTTCTCTTTACAGCATCTCTTCTTTTTCTAAAAAATGACTGATCATTAGCTATTAATTTTCTTTTTGATATAACACTCTTCTGAAGACTCTCAGAAATATCACGAGTATAACCACTTGCTTTCTTAATTCCAGAAGAAAAACTCTTACTTGATTCTGATATAGCTTTTAAATTAAGAGAAGATCTAAGAACTAAGCCCTTAACTACTTGAGAAGATGCCATTTACTTATACAGGTGCTATTTGATATTCTCTAAATCCAGAATAAACATAATTATTATCATTATTATTTGCAGGTATTTTAGGAACACTACCACCCATTCCACCAGTTCCAGAACTACCTCTAGGAGCTTGTGCTGTTTGATCTTGACCACCATTCATATTAATAATTTCAGGTGCTGGTTCTGCTAGAGCAAGATTAGTTTGTTTATTTAAATCTTTCTTATTTGTACTACCTTTAACTAAATCACCTCTTTTATCAAAGTCAGTTACTCCAAATGATAAGAAGTCTGCTGTTCCAGCAAGTCCCCTCATAAGTCCTTGAGGTTTTGTATCTTTTTTAGGAGATTTGGGAGATAATTCTGCATCTATATCTTCATATGATCTCCCCTTTAACAGTTCTTGTTTATAATAATCCTTCTGCGAATCTGTAAGACCACCTTGATTCTGCTGCTGATTACCATTAAATTTTTCACCACCTATAGCATTCAGTCTTTGACTCTCAGTAAGATTTTTTCCACCAAAAAATCCTAGAAGTTTTGCTCCAAATCTTAACGGTTTATTTTTAATTGGTAGTTTACTCATTAATGATGCACCACCCAATCCACCAGTGGTATCAATTGCAGCACCAACAGGATCTTTACCACTTGCAACATCAAGACCAGCATCAACTAAACCAGGTGCCCAAGAAGACTTAAAGAAATTTCCAATTCTACCAAGAGGACCTACTTTTCCAGGTAACAAATTTTTTGTTTGACCCATATTTACTGGTGGAACATTGTTTCTGATACCACCTTGAATTAAACTAGCACCTGCTCCTTTTCTGAATAAATTAACTAAACTTATAAATGGTTTTTTTATTAATCCATTGAAAGTAATTGAAACTATTTTCCTAACAAGTCCTTTAAGAGTCAATGCCAAAGCAGTGATAACTACATTTACCCCTATAAATGCACCAGCAGCAATTGCAATACCTTTAATAATTGTATTTCTTATCTCTCTTATCTTTTCCTCATTACCAGATGCAAGAGCAGACAATAAATCAAGAGTCTGAGTTGATAACCACCCAAACAAAATAGTACTAAAATATGACCCTAAAGCAGATAATATATTTGTTGCCTTCCTAGCAAGAAATTCAACAGGTGTTAATGCAGCATTAGCTATCTTTTTTTCTATTGATCCTTCTTTTCCTTCTCTAAGACCTATTGTTGCTAATTGACGCTGTCTATTAGCCTCAGCATTCATCCTCTGATCTTCTAACTGAGAACTTAAAGCTAAGCTTTGTGATATTGTATTTAATGATTGAGTTAAAACACTAACCTGACTAGCAACATTGGTTAATTGTGTAGTAACTGTGTTTACTGCATTAGTATTCCTAATAATTATCCTAGTTAACTCAGGATCTACTGGAGAATTTCTATCACCTTTAATGGCATTCATAGAAGGTCTAAATGTATTAGCAGAAAATCTTCTGTTAATAGCATTAATGCTTCTTGCTATAGGTGATGTTATTACTTCAGCCATTGTTTGCTGCTTGCTGTGCCTTTAGGTTTTCTTCTTCAATATACTGTTGTAAAAGAGTTAAATAAATTTCTCTTTCCCAAGGTATCATATTTTCTAGCTCTGTTAAGCTATATTTATGATGTTGCATTAGGGCAAAATTTACTTTATAGTATGACTCAAGATCTTCATGAGCCATACTTACACGAAAAAACTTTGTAGTCCCTCCAATACAATTTCATTCTCAACTTTTGTTTCTGGATTAGTTACCTTAACTGTATGAGATAGTTTAGGCATTGTCTCAAAAAACTTTTCAACATCCTTAAACTGTTTTGAATTAAGAGATTCAATAAAATCAGTTAACTCCTTTTTAGTACAATCTGCAGCAGTCCAAGACTCGTCTTCAGAATATACTTGATCGATACAAGATGAAATTAATTTAAATGTATCATCAACATTAACATCACCTGTTGCAAAATTAGTTTTTATAAATTCATCCATAGAAGGATACTTCATTCTCATTGAATATTCATCATCCAATTTAATATCTGGATTATGATCATCATTTACTTGGACTTGTATATCATCCAAATTAATCATTGTTGCAACTTGAGTTTTTCCATCATCAGGACAAGTTACCATAATTTCAACTTCTTCACCAACAGATTTTCCACGAATATTAAGAAATAGATATTCAATATCAAATGTTGATAATCTATCAACTTTTATACCTCTAGTTAAAATACAATGAGAAATAACATCTTTTACAGCATTTGCTATCTGTTTAGTATCTTGACTTTCCATAGCCAAAATAAGTATTTTTTCTTCTTTAACTAAAAAAGGTCTATATTTAATCTTCTTTTTAGACGAAGGAATAACCAACTCATAAGAGGGTGCAGAAATTTTTGGTAAGGGCATAATGTGTATAGCACTTCAGTATTTTTATTTATAGGGGTTTTTTTAAAGTACCCTACCCTCACTTATAACAGTACCACCAGTAA
>Ga0163180_10001995_pt1 | contig 11468 bp, 16 predicted proteins | sample AtlANTMetagenome_2_FD_109647 | JGI IMG/M metagenome (GOLD analysis project Ga0163180, IMG submission 109647) | Marine eukaryotic phytoplankton communities from the Atlantic Ocean - Atlantic ANT 4 Metagenome | ecosystem: Environmental > Aquatic > Marine > Oceanic | place: North Atlantic Ocean...
AGGGGACTATAAACAATGTTTATGTCAGAAAACTTACAAGAAAAATGGCAGCCAGTTCTAGAGCACGCCGATCTTCCTAAGATCGAAGACTCTTACAAAAGAGCTGTAACTTCCGTTATTCTTGAAAACCAAGAAAGAGCGATAGCAGAAGAAAGAGGAGCCGTGAATGAGGCCCTTGGAGCTGGTACTGGTACTGTAGCGGGAGCACCTGGTGGTGTTACTGCAACTGCAGCTAACTGGGACCCTATTCTTATATCTCTAGTTCGTAGAGCAATGCCAAACTTGGTAGCCTATGATATCTGTGGTGTTCAACCTATGACAGGACCTACTGGACTTATCTTCGCGATGAAAGCAAGATATGTTGACAGTACTACTGCTGTAGATAGAACTGAAGCCATGTTCAACGAAGCTGATACAGACTTCGCTGGAACTGGTACACACGCAGGAACAGATCCATTTGCATCTGGTTCAGCTAACACAGCTATTCAAACTGGTTACACAACTGGTACAGGAGTTGCAACAGCAACAGCTGAGATTGATTCTACAATTCCAGAGATGTCGTTCACGATTGAAAAAGCTACAGTAACAGCTAAAAGCAGAGCGCTAAAGGCTGAGTACACAATCGAACTCGCACAAGACCTTAAAGCTATTCACGGTTTAGATGCAGAAACAGAATTAGCAAACATTCTATCTGGTGAAATCCTAGCGGAAATCAACAGAGAAGTTGTTAGAACTGTTAATGATCAAGCTAAAATCGAAGGTGTTGCTTCAGAAGCAAACCTAACAGGAACAGCTGTAGACGGTCAATTCAACTTAGATACAGATTCTTCAGGAAGATGGTCAGTTGAAAAATTCAAAGGTCTTATGTACCACATTGAAAGAAACGCTAATGTTATAGCACGACAAACAAGAAGAGGTAAAGGTAACTTTATCCTTTGTTCTAGTGATGTAGCTTCAGCTCTAGCAATGGCTGGTGTATTAGATTACACTCCAGCATTATCAACTAACTTAAATGTTGATGACACTGGAAACACTTTCGCTGGTGTTTTAAACGGCAGCTTAAAAGTGTATATCGATCCATATTACGCAAGTGTGTCTACAAGACCTACAGGCGTAAGTGCTGGTGAAGGATATTGTACAGTAGGGTATAGAGGAACTAATCCTTTTGACGCTGGTGTATTCTATTGTCCTTATGTACCATTACAAATGGTTCGTGCAGTTGGTGAAGATACTTTCCAACCAAAAATCGGATTCAAAACTAGATACGGCATGGTTTCAAACCCATTCGTAGGTTCTACTCCGGCTTCTGGATTGGCAGCTACTTCAACTAACTCTTACTACAGATCATTCGAAGTATTGAATCTTCTATAAGTGAGAATCTAAATCATAGGCCCGTGAAGTATTTCACCACGATACGATTTCAAAGAGCCCTTCGGGGCTCTTTTTTTTGTTATAAATATAAGTAGAGAAGTCAAAAGGACAACTCATACACACAAACACACAGGAGGCCATTATGGCAGATTCAAAATCTGGGTTCGAGATCAGAGCCGATTTACTTTCACAAGCACAAGGTTTACTTGAAATGAATGCACAACGCAAAGTTGATGCACATTATTTTAATGTAGATAACAAACTTGAAGCTGGTGAATTACCAGTAATAGAAATTACTGCAGATGAAGTCATTGAAACTGCAAGACAGTTAAATGAATTTGTAAATCAAAAATAAGTAAAATACAGGGAGAGTTCATTCTCTCCCTGTTATAAATACTAGTATGGCTATCTGGTATTTGAATTTACTACAAGAGGAAAAAATGATACAATTTGATGAGATGATACATACATTTATACATGAAAATAGAAAAGCAGAAGTTGGTGTTAAAAACGGTTCGTTTGGTATAAGAATGTGGGAGAACAATGTTTATAAAAAAGATGAACTCTATGAAGGTCATAGTGAATCTTATGCAGAAGACGCTGCTGACAATTATGTGTTTGGGATAAAGAACTAATATGGCTAAAGCAAATTGGAGTACTAATCAACCTACAAATTTAAACTATTTGTCACCGGTTAATTTTGATTTATCAATCAATAAATTACCTAAGACTAGATATTTTTGTACAGGTGTAACAATACCAAATATGATTATGAGTGAAGCTATTCATGATACTACTCTAGCTATTCAGTCGGCTTTACCTGGTGGTAAAATAACATTCGATCCTTTATCTGTAAAATTTGTTGTTGACGAAGATATGACAAACTATCAAGAGATATATGATTGGATCATGGCATTAGGACCAGGTATTGATACAGACGATTTTGTTGGATTAGTAGAAGCTACTAAAGGTAGTGAAAGAAAATTCAGTAACGCGAAATTTGAAAATATGTATTCAGACGCTAATTTAATTATTAATACATCTTCAAACAATGCCAATATTGAATTTCAGTTTGAAGACTGTTTTCCAGTAAGTTTAGGTAGTATTGACTTTACTACTGATGCACAAGGAGTCGAGTACGCTATTTGTGATTTAACATTGAAATATACTTTATTTAAAGTAAAAACAAGTACTTAACATTGACAAATCAGCGAAAGCTGTTATAATTATAGTATGAACTTAAAAAATATTCAAGATATGTGGAAAGACGATTGTGTCATTGATGACATAGAACTAGACGCGTCTTCACTAGAAGTACCCAGATTACACGCTAAATACACCGAACTTTTATCTGAAAAGAAATTAGAAGTTGTTCGTTATGAAAGAAAAATGAAAGAACTCAATAAAGATAAATGGTTATGGTATGGTGGTAAAATGTCTAGAGAACAAATAGAAGAAAAAAATTGGGACTATGATCCGTTTGATGGATTAACAGTTCTTAAATCTGATTACGATAAATTTACAGGTTCTGATCAAGATATACAAGATTTAAATGATAAACTTGAATATCTTAGAATAACTGTAGATGTTCTAACAGATATTGTCTCTCAAATAACTTGGAGACATCAAACAATAAAGAATATTATAGAATGGCGGAAGTTCATGGCAGGCTCGTAGTAGCCAAAACAGACGAAGTATATCTTACAGTCTCAGCAGAAGATTCAATTAGAAAAGAACTTTCAGAATTCTTTAAGTTCAAAGTTCCTGGTGCAGAATTCATACCAGCTGTTCGAAAAAGATTTTGGGATGGTTACATTCGTTTATTCAATCTCAATACAAATAAAATCTATCTTGGTTTATATGATTATCTTGAAGAATTTTGTGAAGAAAGAAATTACTCTATAGAAGGATATGAGAAAGATACTGATATCTTTACTATAGAAAGATTCGAAGAAATCGTAAAAGACATACCATTAGAACTTAGAGATTATCAAAAAGAAGCTGTAGCGTTCGCTGCTCATAATCAAAAATGTATATTAGTATCTCCGACTGCTTCAGGTAAGTCATTAATGATATACAGTCTAATTCGATATAATTTTTTAAAGAAAAACAAAAAAGCTCTAGTGATAGTACCAACAACATCATTAGTAGAACAAATGACTAAAGATTTTCAAGACTACGGATTTAAAGGTGACATAGCTAAAATCTATGGTGGTGATAAAGGTTCTGATGCACCGATTGTAGTAACAACATGGCAGTCAATGATGAGAATGCCTAAAGATTTTGGAAATCAATTTGGTATGGTCATTGGAGATGAAGCTCATTTATTCGCTGCTAAGTCATTAACAAAAATTATGGAATCACTTACAGATGTAAAATACAAGATCGGAACAACAGGTACATTACAAGAAACAAAGACACATAAATTACAGTTAGAAGGTATGTTCGGACCAGCTCATTTTGTAACAACATCAAAAGAACTTATGGATGAAGGTACATTAGCTAATCTTAAAATAAAATGTTTAGTATTAGCTTATTCTGATAACGAAAGAAAGTTAGTTAGTAAAATGAGTTATCAAGAAGAAATGGATTGGATAGTTCGAAATGAGACACGAAATAAGTTTATAAATAATTTAGTAAAAGATATGAATGGTAATACTCTAGTGTTATTTCAGTTTGTTGAAAAACATGGTAGACCATTGTATGAACAAATAGAGAAACTAAAACGAAAAACATTCTTTGTATTCGGAGGCACCGATGCTATTGATAGAGAAAAAGTTCGTGAAATAGTTGAAAAAGAGAAAGATGCTATAATTGTCGCGTCGTTTGGTACATTTAGTACGGGTATCAACATCAAACGATTACACAATATTGTTTTCGCTTCACCAAGTAAGTCTAGAATAAGAAACTTACAGAGTATCGGTAGAGGTTTGAGAAAATCAAAAGATAAAAGTGAAGTAGAATTGTATGATATAGCTGATGATCTTTCATGGAAGAAAAACATGAATTATACTCTCAATCACTTTTCAGAAAGAATAAATATCTATAGTACAGAAAACTTTGATTATGAAATTCATTCAGTAAGGATACCCGAAAATGATAGACCAAAATAATACAAAATATCAATACATAAGATTTAAAGATGGTAAAGAGATATTCGCTATGGTAAGTGAGATAGATAATAAATTACAGTTACATCTACCTATGAACATAATGTGTAAAGCTTCAGGCTTAGGCACTGGCATTGTCATGCACTTAGGTCCAATGATTCCGTTTACTATGGATGATACTGTTACAGTAGAATTAAAAGATATTACTGTTAGAACATCAATTTCAGATCAATATATTTCATTTTATGACGAAGCTTGTACGACATGGTTAGATGTAAGAGAAAATGATAAAATAGATGTAAGAACACCAGTTCAAGAGTTTAAAGAAAAGAAAGAATCGATAAAACAGCTCATAGCTGAAAGATTAGAAAGAGATTTTACAAATATATTTGAAGAATATGATGAATATGAGGATGATTATGAGAACTTATTACCAGACCCGAATGAAACGATACATTGATTTAATAATATACATTACACTATTTTCTTATATATTTTATGTATTTTATGGTCTTCTTATATAATATACTATCCTTTTCACCGACTACATCTTATTTTCTCATGAGATCGCAAATCGGTCAAGTAAAAAAATGAAAAAAACGAAAAAAAAATTTATTCATGTAAATCAACATAAGATTAAAGCTAATTTGAAACATGGTACTAATGAACCTGTAATAACAATTAAACAAGGTAGTACTAATACATATTGTCACGAAGTTAAAATTTTAGGCGATAGTATAGTAAGATATGGTGGTAATGATAAACCAATATTACCTTGTGGTGCTAGAGTAGTTATAGAAACTACAGCCGAAATAGAAGTAAAACCTTGACATATCAGCATATGCAAGTATAATAGATATATGACTAGAGAAAAAAGACAAACTAAAGCGTCAGTTCACTATGTAAACAATAAAGAGTTTACTGCAGCTATAATTAAACACAATTTAGCTTGTAGAGAAGCTATAAAAAACGGTGAAGAAAAACCTAGAGTAACAGAATACATTGGAGAATGTATCTACAAAATCGCTACTAGACTATCTACTAAACCTAATTTTATAAACTATTCATATCGTGATGAAATGATATGTGATGGTATTGAGAACTGTTTACAATACATTGAAAACTTTAAAGAAGAAAAGTCAACTAACGCGTTTGCTTATGTTACACAAATTATATACTTCGCTTTCTTAAGAAGAATACATAAAGAAAAGAAACAAGCCGCTATAAAACAGAGAAGTATAGAACAAGCAGGAGTTCTATTTGATACATTAGATACAATGGACGGTGATACAACAGGTATGTCTAATTCTTATGTTGATTTTCTACAAGAAAACATGAACCCTATAAATTACAAACCTCGAGGGTCAAAGAAAAAAGACGACAAATAATACATTATGAAAATAGCTTTGCTAAACGATACTCACGCTGGAGTTCGTAATAACAATCAAATGTTTGCAGAGTATCAAGGGAGATTCTATACAGAAGTATTCTTTCCATACTTAGACAAACACAACATCAAAAACATTATACATCTTGGAGATTACTTCGACAGAAGACGAGATGTAAATTTCTATTCTTTACATAAGAATCACGAACATTTCATTCAACCTATGATTGAAAGAGATATTACTATGGATTTAATCGTAGGTAATCATGATATCTATTTTAAATCAACAAATGAATTGAATAGTCCTGATTTCTTACTTAAGAGTGATAATATCAATATATTTACTGATCCTATTACAAAGAACTATGATGGATTAGATATAGCTTTGTTACCGTGGATTAATTCAGAGAATGAAGAAGAAGTCGAAGAATTTTTACAATTAACAACAGCACCTTTTGTGATGTCACATTTAGAAGTAAATGGTGGTATGGTTGGACCTGGACATTTTCATGGTGGTGGTACACCTGCTTCATGGTTCGAAAGATTTGAACAAGTATACTCAGGTCATTTTCATCATAAATCACAATTAGGTAATATCAGATATTTAGGATCCCAAATGGAGTTCACTTGGAATGACTTTGGTGATGATAAATATTTTCATGTCTTTGATACAGAGACAAGAGAAATAGAGATGATTAAAAATCCTCTCAAAATGTTTCATAAAGTATTTTATGACGATACAGATGAAACACTAATGACTATTAAAAAGAAAGATTTTAGTCATTTACAAAATACATTCGTAAAAGTTATTGTTACGAATAAAAATGAACCTTATTGGTTTGATGTTTTTGTTGAAGAACTTATCAAAGCTCAACCAGCTGATTTAAAAGTTGTAGAAGATCATAGTAATTTAGATGTTCTTAACGAAGATGAATTAGTTGGAGAAGCAGAAGATACACTAACAATACTTACAAAACACATTGAATCATTAAACATAGACGGAGACAAGACTAAGTTAGATACATTAATGAGATCGTTATATACAGAAAGTCTTGATATTTTAGTATGATAAAAATAATACAATTAACAACAGGTGAAATGATAATCGCTGAGATCAATAGAGATAGTGAAATAAAAAATCCTCTTTTCATTCATCAACAAGCAGTTGAAGGACAAGGACCAAAAGTAAATTTGTTTCCATACAACATTCTCGGAAAAGGTAAAATGACACTTAATCCAGATAATATTGTATGGACAGTAGACCCAGAACAACAATTACTTAATCAATATCAAGAAGCGTTCAGTTCTATTATTACACCTCCTGGTCCAAAGTTAGTATAATGGATAATTTATTATACTCTGGTGTTTGGGTATCAGAGGGTCATTTCATTACATTCGTTATAAATGATAACGATACAGCAACAATTACAGAAACATATATAGCCAACGGTAAAGATGTTGAAACAAATCAAATAACTCATATAGATAAAGCTATAGAATATCAACAGAGGTATATAAATTTAGGATATGATAAAATTTCATAAAGTAAAATTTAAAAATTTTCTATCTACAGGTAATGAATTTACAGAGATAGATTTATCAAGAAAAAAGACATCACTTATAATCGGTGCAAATGGCTCAGGTAAGTCAACATTACTTGACGCGTTAACATTCGGATTATTCGGTAGAGCATTTAGAAAGATACCAAAGACAGCATTAGTAAATTCTATTAATCAGAAACAACTAGTAGTAGAAGTAGAATTTCAGATTGGTAGAAATAAATATCGTATATTGAGAAGTATCAAACCGAATAAATTTGAGATATATCGTGATGGAAAACTTATGCATCAAGACGCTTCTGTAAGAGACTATCAAGCTATATTAGAACAACAGATACTAAAGTTGAACTACAAGTCATTTACACAGGTCGTTGTCTTAGGTAGTTCTACATTCACACCTTTCATGCAATTGAATACACCTGAAAGACGAGCTATTATTGAAGACATACTTGATATTCAAATATTCTCAGTAATGAAAGATTGTTTAAGACAAAGATCAGCTACATTGAGAAATGAATATAATGAGATTAAAACTAATATTAGAATTGGTGAATCTAAAATTCAAAGTCAAGAAGAATCTATGAAACGATTAGAAGAAAATCGTGATGAAATGATTGATAAACTTAATGCTGATGTATTAGAACATGAAACTCAAGTTATAGAACATAAGACTAATATTCGAGCTGATATGTCAAATGTACAAACTTGTATGAATCTAATACAAGACGAAGATACAGTTCGAGCTTCACTTCAAACAATGTTGAGTGATGAAAAAGATTTTGAAACTGAAAGAAGAAAATTTATTAAAGAATTAAAGTTTTATGAAGATAATGATGAATGTCCTACCTGTGAACAAGTTATTGAGTCAGATCATAAAGATCATATATGTACTGAAAGAACAGTAAATATCAAAGAACTTGATATGAGACTTACACAACATAGTGAATCTATAGAAAAAATTAATCAAAGACTTGAAGAAATTAATGAAGTACATAAAGAAATAGCTGAGTCTCAGAAAATGATTCAAAAAGAACAGAACCTTATAGACACTAATGAAAAGTATATTGATAAATTAGAAGGTCAAATTCTAGAACTTACAAAACAAGAACATACAGAAGATGATAAAGATAAATTAGAAAAATATCGTAAAGCTTTAGAACTTTTACAAGGTATGGACGCTGATATATCAGATCAAAAACATTATCATGATCTAGCTGATATATTACTTAGAGATAGTGGTATCAAAACTAAGATAATAAGACAATACTTACCGATTATGAATAAGTTAATTAATAAATATTTAGCTAGTATGGAGTTCTTTGTACAATTCGAATTAGATGAAGAATTCAATGAAGAAATTAAATCTAGATATAGAGATAATTTTTCTTATTCATCATTTAGTGAAGGTGAGAAAATGAGAATTGACTTGTCACTTCTATTCACATGGAGAGCAGTAGCAAAGTTAAAGAATTCAGTAAATACAAATCTATTAATACTTGATGAAGTATTCGACAGTTCACTTGATGAAGGTGGTACAGATGAATTCTTAAAGATACTTCATACACTAGATGTTAATACAAATACTTTTATTATTTCACATAAAGGTGAAAGTATGAATGAGAAGTTTAATAACATAATTGAGTTTGAAAAAACAAATAACTTTAGTAGGATAAAAACGGCATGATAGTAAAAACAGAACAACAACTTAGAGAAAAATGTCCTGAGTTTGATTTTGATAATCCGATAGTTGATCCTGTACAATTAAAGACTGAATTGATAGACGCTATGTTTGAACATTCAGGTTTGGGTGTATCAGCTAATCAAATAGGATATAAAACTAGAGTTTTTGCTATGAGAGGTGAAACAAAAAAAGATTCAGTTGTATGTTTCAATCCAAAGATTGTAGACTTCTCACCTGAAATGAATACAATGGAAGAAGGTTGTTTATCATTACCTGATGTATATGCTAGAGTTGTTAGACCTTCTCATGTAGCTATTAAATATCTAGATGAATTTCAGAAAGAAGAAGGACAATTAGCTGAAGGATTAACAGGTCGTGTATTTCAACATGAATTAGATCATCTAGACGGTATTCTTTTTGTTGATAGATTAGGACCTCTATCTAGACAAAGAGCTTTTGAGAAAGCTAGAAAGACACAAAAATTTAGAGCTCGAGGTAAAACACCAAAATATAAACCTAGATTTGCTTTGTGATGAATCTCCATTACACCTTAAAAGCTAGTAATAATTCTTTCTTATCAGATTGTATCTATACTAAAGAAGTATTTTCTAGTGATTGGTGTACAGACTTAATATCATATTTTGAAAATAGTTTACACTACAGAACAGACGATCATAGAAAACAAGCTGATCAGATGCAACTAATAGGTGATCCCAGACCTGACGCTGTAGACTATAAAAATCATCTATTTGAAAATCTATATCCATTAGGTGTCGAATATGAAGAATACTTACATTCATTATGTCATGATGATTATAAACCATTCGATAGACCTTTAACTGAAATTCATAATACAGGATTTCGTTCTTTACAGATACAGAAATACTCTCCAGAAGATAAGGGTTATCCTGCAGTTCATGTAGAGTCTGGTCAAGAACACTATAAAAAGTATCTAGCTATTATTGTTTATTTAAATGATGTAAACAGTGGTGAAACAGTATTTCCAATGGCAGGTACAGCTTTAACACCGACTCAAGGTTGTGTTGCCATCTGGCCAGCAGGACTACCTTTTTATCATTGTGGTCTAAAATCTAAGACTACAAAATATATCATCACATCTTGGTTTGAATTTATGTAATTAACCTTGAAACCGCGGGTACACTTTTGTTATAATATGTGTATAGAATGAAAAATCGAGGTAAAAAAATGAATAAAGATTGGACCAGTTATTATCATATAGTAAGAACAGTCAATGCCATGGATGATGATTATGTTTGTGACACGATAAATTTTAACTATGATATCAAAATGTTTGATGTAGATAAAGCGATTCGAAGTCGTGATATTAAATTGTCAACTTGTCGTCCATACGATAATGGAAACCATTACTGTACTAATACAAATAAGTGTAAAGGTCATTGGTTCATGCCACAAATGAGAGATTTACTAATCGATTTAATGATAACTGATAGGATAACAACTTGATACCGCGGGTACACTTTTGATATACTATGTACATAATGAAAAATAAAGAGGTAAATTCAATCAATAATTCAAATAAAGATATTTTAGCCAAACTTATGGCTACTGAAAATATTACAGTTATTCATAAGAGAGTTCCAACAGCTTATTTTGATGTTAAGTCAAGAACACTTTGTTGTCCAATTCTTAAAGATAAAATGAGTTCACAACTTACTGATCTATTCATGGGTCATGAAGTAGGACATGCTTTGAACACACCAGCTGAAGGTTGGCATGGTGCTGTTTCTGAAAAAGGTATGTTATTCAAAGGATACTTAAATGTTATTGAAGATGTTAGAATTGAGAAAGCTATTAAATCAAAATATCCTGGTTTGAGAAAATCATTCTACGCTGGTTATAAAGAATTAGCTAATAATGATTTCTTTGGAATTAGAGGTAAAGATATTCATTCAATGAATTTTATTGATAGAATAAATCTTTATTTCAAAATAGGTTCAGTTACACAAATTTCATTTAATGATGAAGAACAAGTTTACATTGATAGATGTAACAAATTAGAAACATTCGAACAAGTTATGGAGTTAGCTCTTGAATTGTTTGAAAGACAAAAACAAATTACAGAAGAAGAATTAGAATCTATGACTGATCAACAAGTCTTAGATATGATGGAAGATTTAGGAATTGAAGACGAAGACGGTGAAGACGGTCAAGGTGATTCAATGACTGTAGAAGTTGAAGAATCAGAAGAAGGTGAAAACGAAGATAATTCTACAGATGGAAGTGACGCGAAAGCTGATGATGATGAAGATACCTCGGGTTCAGACGAAAGTTCAAGCTCAACGGATGAAACAGAGAGTTCAAGCCAAGAAGATGTCGAA
>Ga0163180_10001998_pt1 | contig 11462 bp, 7 predicted proteins | sample AtlANTMetagenome_2_FD_109647 | JGI IMG/M metagenome (GOLD analysis project Ga0163180, IMG submission 109647) | Marine eukaryotic phytoplankton communities from the Atlantic Ocean - Atlantic ANT 4 Metagenome | ecosystem: Environmental > Aquatic > Marine > Oceanic | place: North Atlantic Ocean...
AGGCTCAATTGACTTACCTGAAGGAACGACAGGAAATTATATTTTCTTGAATAGTCCTGGTGATGGTGGTGATTGGGGTGCTAAGGAAAACTTAGAAGGCCAAGATTGTGCTGATCCAAATAACTATAACGACAGAATCCTACCAGAAGTAACGGCTGATGTTACCTACTTAGCTTGCTTCGGTGAGTGTTCAGGTGACGGTACTGGAGAATGTTCAGTAATGGGTTGTCCAGCTCCAGAAATTACTTCATGGTCTATGACTGGTGACGGAGCAGAGTTTGATGGTGTAAACCAAGATGGTGTTATTGGATATCAAATTGAATATAGTACATCTTCATTTACACCAGGTGATGGAACTGCTACTGTTTATGAGTTTGATTCATTCCCTCATACAATGACTGGCTTAGAACCAACAACTACATATTATTTTACCATAAGATCAATATGTGGTGATGATAATTATTCTGATTGGACTGACAATGGAAATGATGGCCCAGACGCATGGACAACTACAATTTGCCCAAGCAGTTATGGTCTTCCATACTTAAATGATTTTAACGACCCTGATACTTGGACTAATTGTCAGACTTTCTACGATAATGATGGTGATGGCAATTATTGGTACTATGTAAACTATACAGACGTTGACGAGGCTGGCAATAATGTTGCTGCTTCTGCTTCATATCAAAATGGTGCTGTTTTAACTCCTGATAACTGGGTAATAATGGGGCCTATAGATTTAACAGATCATTCTGATGCTTTATTAGAATGGAAAGTTAGAGGTATTGACCCTTCTTGGTGTCAAGAAAACTATTCAGTTTATGTAGGAACATCTGATAATTATAATGATCTTATCAATGGTTCAGCTAGTTATAATGAAACTATTGCTAATGGAGGAGATGCTTGTGGTCAAACTTTTGCAGAGAGATCGCTTGATATTTCAGCCTCTACGGGTGGTCTAGTTTATATTGGTTTTAGACATCATAACGTGAGCGATATGTTTGTTTTAAATATTGATGATGTATCGGTTACTTCTACTACTATGAGTAATGAGGACTTCACTCTTGAAAATATTAATTACACGTTTAATCAAGAGACAGATATTCTTAGAATCTCTTCTGAAGAGCTATTATCAAAAATTGAAATTTACAATATGCTTGGTCAACAAGTTTTAAATAAAAACTTAAATGATAGTTCGGCAATGTTGAATTTATCGAATTTAAGTAGTGCTATTTATATAGTTAATATCGAAGGAAATAATTCGAAAACAAAAACCTTTAAGTTAGCTATAAAGTAGATTTTTAAATAATTAATAACTATAGAAAAGGGCATTGATAAATGCCCTTTTCTATATATTTATATCATAATTAATTAGAAAAGTATGAGAAACATATTTTTATTGTTTTTTGCATATTTACCTTTGGTAATGTGCTCGCAAAAACCGGATAATTTAAAGGATAAATTTGCAAACTATTTTTTAATTGGAGCAACCATCAATCAAGAGGATTATCAAATTATCGACATGGATAATAAAGTGCTAAAAATTGTTTCTGAGGACTTTAATTCAGTTACTCCTGAAAACTCTATGAAGTGGATGCATTCACATCCTGAGTATTCTAAGTTTACATTTTCAAATGCACAGAAAATTACAGATTTTGCTAAAGAAAATGATATGTTTTTATTAGGCCATACTTTGGTTTGGCATAACCAAGTTCCTGAGTATGTTTCCGATATAAAAGACAAGATTAAATTTGACCTTCACATAAAAAATCACATATTTCAACTTGTAACACGATTCAAGGGAAAAGTTGATATGTGGGATGTTGTCAATGAAGCTTTAAATGATGATGGAACACTAAGAGAGACTGTGTTTCTTGACATGATGGGAGAAAGCTATATTGAAAAAGCATTTCAGTATGCAAATGATTTTGATCCTAATGTTGAGTTGGCTTACAATGATTACAATTTATATAAACCAAACAAACGTGCAGGAGCTATTAGAATAATAAATTCTTTAAAAGAAAAGGGAATAAGAATTGATGCAGTTGGAATTCAAGCTCACTGGGACCTTCATTTTCCAAGTATTAAGGAAATCGAGCAAACTATAATTGATCTTGCTGAAACCGGTGTTGACGTAATGATTACTGAACTTGATATAACTGTAATCCCAAATCCTTATGAACTAGCAGGTATTGCAAGAGAGGAATTTAAAAAATTTGAAGGGGATAAAAAATGGGACCCTTACCAGGGTGGTATTCCCGATAATGTTCAAAAGAAATTAACAAAAAGGTATCGTGATATTTTTGAGTTATTTGTCAAGCATCATGATAAAATTAGCAGAGTAACTTTTTGGGGAACAACCGATAAATATACATGGAGAAATCAAAATCCAATTAATAATAGAGCAGATTATCCATTATTATTTGACAGAGAATATAATAAGAAACCTGCATATTATGAATTATTAGATATTGATCTCTCTGAAAAAAATTAATTTATGACAACACAACCTCTTTCGATAAAAGAAAAGATAGGATATAGTCTTGGTGATCTTTCAGCCAATCTTGTTTTTCAAACACTGATTACATACCTAGCATATTTTTATACTGATATATATGGGCTAAATGCTGATGATGCTACTGCAATCATATTTATAGTTGGAACTGTAGCAGCAATTGGATTTAACCCAATTGTTGGCGCACTTGCTGATAGGACAAACAGTAAATGGGGAAAATTTAGACCCTGGATACTATGGACAGCGATTCCATTAGGGATAACCTCAGTTTTAGCATTCACCACACCAGATTTTTCCTATAATGGCAAAGTTATTTATGCTGTTGTTACGTATACATTATTGCTTCTTTTATACGCTGGTAGTAATCTTCCATACTCGGCATTAAGTGGAGTAATTACTGGAGACATGAAAGAAAGAAATAGTATTTCAGCATACAGATTTGTTGCTGTAATGTTTGCTCAATTTTTCGTTCAAGTATTCATGCTACCTATCATAATGTATGCTGGACGCGGAGATAAAGCTGTAGGTATAGAAATTACAATGACTTGGCTTGCTATTATTGGAACAATACTGTTGATAATTACATTTATCACAACGAAAGAAAGAATCATTCCTAAACCAGAACAATCTTCAAGTTTAATAGATGATATTAAAGATTTAATCAAAAATATTCCATGGATAATAATGTTAACAGTTACCATTCTACTTTTCACAACATTAGCAATGAAAGGTGGTGCTTATGTTTATTATTTTGAAAACTATGTTTCTAAAAATTCTTTAAGTGATTTCATTTCTCCAATTTTAGATTTTTTATCAAGTATAGGAATTAACTTTTTTGGAAGTGATCCAGTCTCAGCAGGTTTTGGACTTTTTAATGCAGGCGGAATTATATTTATGATTATTGGTATCGGCTTATCAAAAATGTTGGCAGATAAATATGGAAAAAGAAATGTTTTCGGAATATTTTTATTTATCTCAACACTATTTGTTTTGGTATTTTATTTTCTTTCTCCAAATTCAATTAGCTTAATTTTTGGTGCTCAGATTTTTCATGGATTCTTTTATGGGATTACTATACCACTACTTTGGGCTATGATTGCAGATGTTGCTGATTATTCAGAGTGGAAAAATAATAGACGTGCCACAGCAATTATTTTTTCTGCTATGATGGTTGGACTAAAATTAGGATTAAGTATTGGCGGCGCATTAGTTGCAAAAATATTAGGTAATTATGGATATATTCCAAGTAGCGATGGAGAGCAGGCGGAGTCTGCAATTTTAGGAACTAAGATGCTGGTTAGCATTTACCCTTCAATCCCCTTTTTAATAGCCGCAGCATTATTATTCTTTTATGCAATTGACAAAAATTTAGAAGATAAAATTGAACAAGAACTCTTAGAAAGAAGAAATAAGTAATAGATATTTTATGCCAGAAGAAAGCATTGATCATATTGATTTTGAGGAATTAAATGGGAAGGCTATTTCACCTCCAATTGTAACCCATCTTTATACTGCTGATCCTTCTGCGCATGTATTTAATCATAAAATATATATCTATCCATCCCATGATATTGATGCTGGAGATGCTTTCGATGATTTAGGCAGTCATTTTGCGATGGAAGATTATCATGTTTTCTCCATGGATGACATTAGTGGTGATGTGATAGACCATGGAATTGCTTTACATGTCGATGATGTTAAGTGGGCAGAAAGACAGATGTGGGCTCCTGACGCTAATGAGAAAAACGGACAATATTTTCTTTTTTTTCCAGCCAAAGATTACAATGGTATTTTTAGAATTGGTGTTGCAATAAGTGATAATCCTCATGGCCCTTTTATTCCTCAGGACAATCCTATTAAAGATAGTTTTTCAATTGACCCGGCTGTGTTTAAGGATGATGATGGAAGTTATTATATGTACTTTGGAGGTATATGGGGAGGCCAATTACAAAGATGGAGAACTGGAGTTTTTAATGGAGATCATCCAGAAAGTCCCACAGCATTTTTGCCAAAAGATGATGAGCCTGCTTTACTGCCTTATGTAGCTAAAATGACAAATGATTTGCTGCAGTTTGATGAGTCTCCCAAGGAAGTTGAAATATTAGATGAAAATGGAGATTTATTATTATCCGGTGATAATGATAGAAGATTTTTTGAGGCTGCTTGGCTTCATAAATACAACGGAAAATATTACTTCTCATATTCAACCGGTGATACACATTTTATATGTTATGCAATAGGTGATAATCCATATGGTCCCTTCACTTATAAAGGAAGAATTTTAAACCCAGTAGTCGGTTGGACATCACATCATTCTATTTGTGAGTTTAAAGGAAAGTGGTATTTATTTTATCATGATTCTTCACTTTCTAAAGGAGTTACACATTTGAGATCAGTAAAAATTGCAGAGATTAAATATAACACCGATGGTACTATTCAAACTTTAGAACCATATGGAAGAAATTGACTCTATGGGATGAATAAAAATCCTCAAGGTCAACAGAAATTGTTAATTTTTTTCGGCTTCATATAATGCTCTCAACACCGCATAATATGCTCCCTTTCTTGAATAATCTTTATTAACCATCCAAGCCTTTTGATCCTTTCTCCATCCTCCATAAGGAATATCATCTCTAAAACCCCAATCACTAATTATTTTAACACCAGATTCTTTTGCTGTTTTAACAAGGTTGTAGTAAATTTTATTTTGTTCTTCAAAGAACCATTCCCAATCAGCTTCAGTTTTAATTACATCAGAAACCTTTTTGCGATTATCTCCTTGCCCCCAAAGATTTAAACCCACGTCAAGCTCGGTTATATAAACCTCAACACCTAAATCGATAAATCGTAAAATATTTTTTCTCAAATTCTCATAGTTATAATTTAAACCAGCATTTAAATGACATTGAAAACCAACAGCATCAACCCTAACTCCAGTGTTTTTTAAATGCTTAATTAATTGGTAAACACCATCAGCTTTTTTACCTCCAAAAGCTATATTAAAATCTCTTATTTCTAATTTTGCATCAGTTAAATTAGAGGCTATCTCAAAAACTTTTCTAACAAAAACTGGATGCTCTTCATTAATTTTTTGCTCACCCTTTAAGCCTGACATATCTTTCTCAAATCCCATATCCATCCACTTACAATCTTCTTTCTCATCACCAGAGACTCTGTATTTACCAGATTTACCCATTGCAAATATTTCGTTAATTACATTGAAAACATCAACCTTATTTTTATTGTCATTTGAATTAATCACTTCGGTAATGAATTTTTCAATTATAAACTCTAATTCGCTGGCAGAGTAATTTGTTTTTGAAAACCAAGAAGGAAAATATTTATTTGGAAAAATCAAACAATGATGCATTATATGAAATTCATTTTCAACCCCCCAGTTTACCAACTCATTAAGAAATGCAGTTTCAACTTTAAAATTTTCCAATGAACTAGGTTTTTTCTTAGGCCAAAATCCTCCATCCCAAGCTGGATATATAGATGGTTGAATGCCGGTATAATTTTTTAAGACAAACTCTCTATTTTTATCTGCCTCTGTTCCACGTAAAATTGCCTTATTTCTTTCACCTCTTACTTGAGTGGTAATTATCATCTCACCAGAATAGTCTTTTAGAAAAGCATCCTTATTGTAGTCTTGAGCAAACATTTTACTTGTCGCTAATAAAATTATTATTGAATAATGTATAATTAATCTTTCCATAGTTGTTATTTAACCTGCAATAAAGTTATGATAATTATTAATTTTTATTGATATTTATTGGACAGGTAATTAACTATACTTATGATAAACATTAAATTTTTCAAATCATTATTATTTTACTTTCTCATTATAACTTTAACAACTTCTTATTCTCAAGAAAATGATAAACCAAATGTTTTGTTTATTTCTATTGATGATTTGAAGCCAACCATTGGTAGTTTTGGTGATGAATTTGCTGTGACTCCAAATATTGATAAGCTTTCTGAAACCTCAACAGTTTTTTTAAATAACCATACGCAACTTGCTATTTGCGCTGCATCAAGAGTTAGTTTTTTAACTGGATTAAGACCTGATAAAACCAAAGTTTGGGATTTAAAAACTAAAATGAGAGATGTTAATCCTGAAGTTTTAACCTTACCAGAACATTTTAAAAATAACGGCTATCAAACAATTGGCGTCGGTAAAATTTATGACCCTAGAGCTGTAGATAGTGGAAGGGATAGACGCTCATGGTCAGTTCCTTTTATCACTCAGAATCAATTAACTTTTTCCGATGGTTATAGCTTTCCGTCAGGAGGTTTTTACCAAGGTAAGGAGAATAGAGAAATAAGGTCTAAACTTAGAGAAGAAGCAAGAGCAAAAGGGGTTAGCAATTTAAATAAATATGAGTCTGATAGGTATAAGCCTCCTTATGAAAAAGCTGATGTTCCTGATGGCGCTTACATGGATGGTGCAATTGCTAATAGAGCAGTTGAATTAATCGATGGAATGGATATTTCAAAACCATTCTTTTTGGCAGTTGGTTTTTTAAGACCTCACCTGCCTTTTAATGCACCTACAAAATATTGGGACATGTATGACGAAGATAAAATTCAGCTTGCTTCATTTAGGACAAAAAGTAAAAATCCCGTTGACATAGCTTATAAGGGTGGGTGGGAAATTAACACATATAAGGCGCCCGGTATTGAATATATTGAAAATGATGAGGGGCTTTTAATTCTACCCGATGATATTCAAAGAAAATTAATTCATGGATACTATGCTGCAACTAGCTATATTGATGCTCAAATAGGAATAGTTCTTGAAAAACTTAAAGAAAAAGGACTTGATAAAAATACTGTAATTGTCTTATGGGGTGATCATGGTTTTCATTTAGGAGACCACAGTCAATGGACAAAACACACAAACTTTGAACAATCAACTCGTTCCCCATTATTAATCAAAGACCCAAGAGTTAATAAAACAGTAAAGGTTAACACACCTACAGAGTTTATTGACGTTTTCCCAACCTTATGTGAATTAGCAGAAATAGAAACTCCCGAGGTTCTTGACGGGATAAGTTTAAAACCTCAGTTAATGGGCGAACAAACAACTTCAAAAATATTTGCAGTAAGTCAATATCCAAGACGTGGAAACATTATGGGGTATAGTTTTAGAACCAAAAGGCACAGGTATACAGTTTGGGTAAATAATAAAAAGAGTTCTGAACCAATTTATATCGAAGATATATATGCAGAGGAATTATATGACTATAATAATGACCCTTTAGAAACAGAAAATATTATTAATCATCCAGATCAACAGAGAGTTAAGACAACATTTCAAACATTAGCTGCTAGATTTTTTAATTCTCAAATTGTCAATGATCCGGAGCCAGTAATTGAAGAAATAAAGTATGAAGTAGCAAAGCCTGCACCGAATAATAAATGGGCTAATCAAAGATCAAGAGCTATAAGTCAATATATTTCGACGGAAATGCTTATGAATAAAAATCAAACAAAATTTCTTCAACAGGTACTTTATGATAAATATGCTAGAAATAATGAATTGACGGTCGGTAAAAAATTATCAAAGGAAAAAATTGAATCTATTTATAAAGAAAATTTTTCGATTGCTTCGCAAGAATTAATGAGCAAATTCACCAAAAAACAATTTGAAAGAATAACCGAATTAGAAAGACAAAAAATGAATCAAATAAGAAACTAAGATTTTAAAAAATGTACAAATTTAGATTCTTTTTCTTCTTACTTTTTCTTCTTTTAAGCTATATATCATTCTCTCAAAATGATAAAGTTTTTATAAAACCTGAAAAAGTACTATATAAATCTACTAAACAAGGAGATCTTAATCTATACTTTTATAGACCACTAGATTTTGATAAATCTAAGACATATAATTGTATAATTTTTTTTCATGGAGGAGGTTGGAATTCGGGAGACTATAAACAATTCGAAAGACAGTCAATGTATTTTGCTTCAAGAGGTATGATAGCAATCTCAGCTGAATATAGAATTAAGAATAAACATGGAACAACTCCAATTCAAGCAATGGAAGATGCTAAGTCAGCAATAAGATTTTTAAGGTTAAATGCGAAATCATTTTTTATTAATCCCAATAGAATTGCAGCAGCAGGCGGTTCTGCTGGAGGTCATTTAGCCGCAGTTACGGCTAACATTGATTTATTCGATAATGTAAATGAGGACTTAGGTATAAGTTCTAAACCTAATCTTTTAGTTTTATATAATCCAGTTATCGATTTTGGTTCAAGGAAGTGGTTGTGGATTGACAATCCTTCAGATGCTTCGCCAGTTCATAATATTTCAAAAGGTTCTCCGCCTACTATTATTTTAACAGGTACCAATGATAAAATTGTTCCTGTGGAAACCATTATGAATTATAAACAAATAATGGAATCAGTTGGCAGCAGATGTGATGTTATTTTATATGATGGAGCGGAACATGCATTTTTTAATAGAGGTGAAGACTTCATAGATACTGTATTAAAATCAGATATATTTTTAAAATCAAATTGGTATTTAGAAGGCAAACCAACTATTAAGCAACAATATTGATAATATTTAGAATCTTTGAAAAAATTCCCAAATTTCTGGGAACAATATATGTAAAGCTAAATTGTGGCCACCATTTTCAATTCTAAGATATTGAACCTCCCTGCCATTATCACAAGAATCAAAAACATATAAAGTATCATCACCTAATGTTATAATAGTTGGATTTTCTGAGCAATTAAATTGGTTAGCCCATAGCTCTGCACTTTCATATGCATCCAAAAAAACATGTCCTAGTTGAGGGCCACCTTCAATTGGAACAGTTGTGTCTAGAGCTCCATTAACTTGAAAAACGGAAACAGGATTTGTTGTTTCAAGAATAGGAAGACTTTCTATTAGTTGAGATACAATAGGAGCTATGGCTTTAAAATGATTTGTTTCAATTCCTAATTTATTTACCATTCCCGACCCGTTTGATGTGCCAATCGCATAAATTTTTTCAAAGTCAATGTTGTTATAATTTTGCAGTTCTTCAATAATCAAATTTGTAAATTCAACATCATCAGCATTTGAAGGCTCAGGCCCAAGGTTCCATGACTGTAAATAGCCTTGAGGATAAATTCCGATAAATTCACCAGAGTTTGTATAACTACTTAATTGATTTACCCAGCTATTATTACTACCTCCACGTCCATGATATGCAAATACCACAGGGTAATTTTTATTTAAATCAACTTGATTTGGAGTTTGAATTATAACAGGCCTTAGTATTGTTATATCATTTTCTAAAACTTGTTCAATGGTTATAGTTTTTGTTGTTAATACTTCGTTTAGGTTATCTGAATTATTGTCACTATTACTATTATTACAGCTTACAACTAAAAAGAAAAAAATAAGTTTATAAATAAGTTTTTTCATTAATAGAATCTATGTCTTATCCAGTAAAATAACTGAGCACCCCAATAATTAGTATTACAAGAATTATAGATAAAAATATGTCTGATAATTCATAGCTGTTTTTGTTTTCATGTTTTTGCTCTTCTGTCAATGTCCCAAATGATAGTCCGATTATATCATTATAATTTGGCTCTTCTGTTGAAAGTGTAACACCAATACATAATAAGATTGAAAAGACAAACATTAGTATCGCCATGTGAGAAAAATTGATAGTTGCATATACAAACATGACCCCGTCAACTATTTGATTTGAGGATATTTCAGGCTGAAAATAAATCTCTGAACCAAGTCTTAAAATCAGTAGTATAAGTCCTGCCATAAGAGTTGTAATTGCAGCCTTTGAATTAACCCTTTTCCATAAAATTCCTAGCAAAAATACAGCCGCTACTGGTGGGGCAATATATGATTGAACATTTTGAAGATATTGGTACATAACTCCCCCTCCTATTTTTTCCATTATAGGAATCCAAATTATTCCAAGAATTACAATCACTGCTGTTGCGATTTTACCAATATTTAATAATTTATTTTCAGATTCATTTGGTTTAAGTTTTTTGTAAATATCAATAGTAAATATGGTTGAACATGAATTAAATACTGAAGCAAGAGAACTCATCAAGGCAGCCATAAGTCCACCTGCCACCAAACCTTTCAGCCCAACTGGCAATAATGTTTTTACTAACATAGGAAATGCTCTATCCGCTTTTTCAATGGAAAATACTTCTGGATTTTGAACAGATAATGCAAATGCTATAATACCTGGAATTAAGAAAATAAATATGGGTAAAAGTTTTAAGTAAGCCCCAAAAATTGCACCACGTCTACCAATTTTAATATTATTAGCAGCAAGTGTTCTTTGAACAATATATTGGTCGGTACACCAATACCAAATACCTACAATTGTACCCCCAAATAATAATCCAGTCCAAGGAAAATCAGGGTCATTCATAGGTCTCCACATATTAAAATGTTCAGGACTTTCTGCAATAACAATACTTCTTAATTCATTCCATCCCCCAACTTCTTGTAAACCTAAATAAGTAATTATTATAGAACCTAATATTAGTATTACCGCCTGTAATGTTTCAGTATATATTACCGCCTTCATACCCCCAATCACTGTATATATTCCTGTGAACAACACAACACCAATTGCACCATACCAAAAAGGAATTCCAAGTAGTTCAGAAACTACAATACCACCAGCATATATAGTCACCGAAACCTTTGTTAAAACATACGCAATTAGAGAAAATAGAGATAAGAACCATCTCGATCTTGAATCAAATCTTTTTTCTAAAAACTCAGGCATTGTAAATGCACCACTTCTTATATAAAATGGAAGGAAAAGCCACCCAAGCAATAACACTATCCAGGCATGAAGCTCGTAATGAGCCATTGGTGTTCCAGATTCAAATCCTGTTCCAGCTAACCCAACGACGTGTTCTGAACCAATATTAGAAGCAAAAATTGATGCACCAAT
>Ga0163180_10002000_pt1 | contig 11456 bp, 5 predicted proteins | sample AtlANTMetagenome_2_FD_109647 | JGI IMG/M metagenome (GOLD analysis project Ga0163180, IMG submission 109647) | Marine eukaryotic phytoplankton communities from the Atlantic Ocean - Atlantic ANT 4 Metagenome | ecosystem: Environmental > Aquatic > Marine > Oceanic | place: North Atlantic Ocean...
CTGTGTGTGTACAACTGACGCCATCTCTCCTAATAATAGGACGTGTTACGACATGTGCACGCAAAAGCCTCCGCACGACTACTCGGAAGCGTTGTATAAAAAATACAAGGAAGTATTCGAGGAGTACATCGAAACGGTGGCCATGCCGGCGTTAAAATCGAAATCTGGGGAGTCTTTGCTGAGAGAATTGGATTTGAGATGGAAGAATCACGACATCATGGTCAGATGGATGTCTCGTTTCTTCAACTATTTGGACAGATATTACATCGCTCGACACTCGTTTGCGAGTTTGAAGGACGTCGGGATGATGTGCTTTCGGGAGGAAGTGTACAAGACGTTAGCCGGAGCGATGAAAGACGCGACGTTGACGTTGATTGATAAAGAGAGGGAAGGGGAGCAAATTGATCGCGCGCTGGTGAAATCGATCGTGTCTATTTTCGTCCAAATGGGTTTAGATCCAAATAGCGAACCGCTGCAAGCGTACGAGTTGGATTTCGAGACACCGATGTTAAACGTCACCGCGGCGCATTATAAAAGACAAGCAGCGGTTTGGATAGAAGAAGAGTCGTGTCCAAACTACTTGATTTTGGCGGAGAAGTGTTTGAACATGGAAAAAGAGCGAGTGCAGCATTATTTGCACCCGTCGACGGAGCCGAAACTCATGTCGAGAATCGAGACGGAAATTTTAGCCGAGCACGAGACGAAGTTGTTGGAGAAAGAAAGCAGCGGCGTGTCGTGGATGCTGAACAACGACCGCAAAGAGGATTTAGCCAGATTGTTTTGCTTATTCACGCGCATTTCAAATGGCGTCGACCCGATTGCCAAGGCGTTCAAAGAACACGTCATGGAACGAGGCTTGGAGCTCGTCAATTTGGCGTCGCAAAGCATCAACGAGGAAGGCACGGTGAGCGGGAAGCAACAATCGTTGCCGACCACGGTCGAACAAACGTTTGTTCAAGATGTCATCAAGTGTCACGACAAGTACATTGCCTTCGTTTCCGAGTGTTTCAACGACGACGTAATTTTCCAACGCGCGTTCAAAGACGCGTTTGAACGCTTCTGTAACAAGAGCATCGGCGAAGTGACCATCGCGGAGTTGCTCGCCAACTTTTGCCACTCTGTTTTAAAGAAAGGCGGGAAAGAAAAGTTGACCGACGAAGTCATCGAAGACCACTTGGAAAAAATAGTCAAGCTCCTGGCGTACATCTCCGACAAGGACTTATTCGCCGAAATCGCCAAACAAAAACTCGGTCAGCGTTTATTGCAAGACCAATCGGCGAGCGAAGACTTGGAAAGATCTCTGCTATCAAAACTGAAGCAATGCAACGGGGCGCAGTTTACGATGAAAATGGAATCCATGGTGAGTGATTTACAAATGGCGAAAGAAAATAATCCGAAATACGTGGAATGGTTAAGAGAGCAAAGCGCGAAGAACAACGAAGCGGTGCCGAAAACGGACATGAACGTCACCATCTTAGCCGACGGAACGTGGCCGACGTACACGCGAACGGAAATTAAGTTACCGGACGAGTTGACGCAGTGCGTGAATAAATACGAAGAGTTTTACGAGAACACGCACCAATCGAGGAAGTTGACTTGGATTTTCGGCGCCGGTTCTGGTGTCACGTTGAACATTAAGTTTGCGCAAAAACCAATAGAAATTTCCTGTTCGACGTTGCAAGCGTCGATCTTGTTACTCTTTCGAGAAATTGATTCGTTGAAAGTGGAGGAGATTTGCCAGAAATTGGAAGTCGGAATTGAAGATTTACGCGAGGAACTTCCGGCGATCGTGTTCTCCAAATTCAAACTGTTAAAATATCAACCGGCAAACCCGGAAGAAAAACGCATCATCAGCGCTTTGGACGTCATCACCTTCAACGACGACTTCACGGACAAGGCGAGAAAAATTAAAATTCCGAAAATGAGTAAAGTTGATCGTAAAAAGGTGAACGAAATCGTCGACCAAGACAGAGACCAAACGATTTTAGCCGCGATTGTTCGCGTGATGAAATCGAGAAAGACGATGAAACTCCCGCAGTTATCGTTGGAAGTGATCAATTCGTTGAAAAAGTTGTTTTTGCCAGAGTTGAAAAAAGTGAAGAAAATGATTGAAAAAGCCATCGATCAAGACTTCATCGAAAGAAGTCCGGACGATAAGAACACGTTCACGTATTTAGCTTAAAACGCGCATACTAGTATTCTTGCGTTTGGGAGATTCCGGAAACGGAAAGAGAATGTGCGCGTGTAAAACAAGGTAGAAACCATAAAGTAAATGAAAGAGTAACGTGACAAAGGCAAGAAGAAGAAGTATAGAAGATAGAGACCACACAGATATAAAATAGAAATCCTGAAATATCAAAGAGAGATACCTATATACCAATGAGATACGTGCACGTCCCGCGTGCTTGGATCATGAGGAAGAATTTACTCCTTCTTTTTCCTTTTTTCCCTTTTAAAACGACAATTAAATATTGGTCCTACAATTAATGACTTCATTTTTCCTCGCTGGTGCTTTCGAGAATGTGCTCGTAATCAAACAGGAGAAAAGGAATACCAAGAAGGAGAGGTGGAAAAGAGGAGTTGTGTGGTGGTTTATTGGAAGTTCACAAGGTCATCAAAGTCGAGAGGAAGGGAGACGATGGTTCTTCGCGACGAGAAAGAGCGGATACGGTTGGCGAGACTTTCGAGATCGATTCGCGAGGAGACGAGGTGCTATATCTACAGAAGTAAGCTCCAAACTTCCGAAGGGGAACCTGAAATTGACGATGCCGATGTGTACCTCGGGCTAACCGCGTGTAATAAAGTGGAAGCGTGCGGTATTTGCTTGGATTCAGAGTGTTTGGATAGATTTGAAAATTATCTTACTCACGAAGAGAAAGTCGAGTTTAAGCACTGTCTAATTAGTTCTGACTCTAAGACATTTGAGAAATACCAGATAGAAGTTGCGAAGATGATACGCGAACGCGAAGACGTGGTTCAACGGAAGATGGAGAAAGAAATAGCAGAAAGAAAGCGTCTCGAAGAAGAAAAGCGAAAGAAGGAGGAGGAAGAGGAAGCTGAGCGACAAAGACAGCAACTCGAAGCACTGGCCGTCTTGAAGCTCGAGCAAAAAAAAAGGATTTCTCAGCAACAGCGAGAATTTACGAACAAAGAGCTGCTTGAAATTGTAAACGATACGGACGAGGGACGGAAAATCCTCGAAAGAGAGAAGTTAAGGATACAATACGAGATGGAAAAGGTGGAAAGTATGCAAACTCTTCCAGAACTTGATCGAATAGGAATGTGCGTAATGTCGTTTTCAAATCTTAAGAGGCCACAAGATATGAAGCGAGTGATGCTAACTTTATCAATAGTTACATCGGATGGAAAAATACTCGAGAGTCACGATTGCCGCGAAATCGAAACTCGACTTGAAGATGGAATGTACAAGACTTTTGGTGCTGAAATTATCTTTGCCTCGAAGATGAAAGATATACCGAGGAATTCTGCATTCATACTCGAACTGAAACATTATAAAGATAAATATGATAAATTATCCACCAAATGCTGGTCGTATATAGAAACCGATAACCTCGCGAAGGTGCTTTCGAGCGAAGGTAAGACCAAGGTTCATCTACCACTGGGAGCAAAACCAATGGATCCCACTCGGAAGACTTGGGTAAATTACGATTGGTTAACTCGTGGTATAAAAACGCTTCAAGGAAAAGTCGACGGTGCGAAATCTCGGTCACTTCAGTACGAACACGGTGTAATCGTTGGTTTCGTCTTAAAGAGCGCGAATGATGACTGTTTTTTTTAACTATTAGAGCGTGTTTAAATAAACCTAGTATTATTACACCTTCTTCTCCATCTCTTCCGCTAATTTTTTCGCGCGTCGCGCCTCCGCTTTCTTCCTGTTCTTCTTTTGCGCGGCGGTTTCAACCACCACCGGTTCGGCGCCCGGAATGAATCGTTTCTGCGTCGTCTGTTGTTTCTTAGCTATGGTATTCTCTACCGCTGCTTTCACTTTCCCCGCTCTCGCTTCCTCCGCGGAAACCGTGGCTAACGAAAAGTTTCCTCCAGAGTTTGATCTGCTCCCCATCGCGGACGTACCGGTCGACGAACCTCCGCCGCCGTTGTTTTTATTTCGTAAATGCGGCGGCACAAACGCGGCGGGTTTCTCCGGAATGGCGTTTGCCGACCCGTTTGCCGATCCGCCTTCAACTCGTTTACTGTTTTTTGAAATCCCTAAACTTGGATACGAACCTTCTTTCCTCGGCCGCCACACAGCTTCATACAACTTCTCTCGCTCTACGTGCGCCAACAACTCGCCGTTGTATCTCCAAATTTTAAACCCGTTATCTACGTTCAATCTCGGCGCGACCGTGGACGTCAACAACCTCCGGCCACACGGCGACCACTCCGCGGTTACCGAACACGCCGCTCGACAGCTTCCCATCAACTTGAACTTCCCGTCGAACAATCGATGGTAAAACTTCACGTCACCGGGAAGATTGCCGAATCCTGCGAGCATGATGAATCTCCCAAACGGGTTCCATCGAATGGTGTTGTGCGGCCCAGCGCCTAACTCGTACGTCGCCGTGCATTTCTTCGCGTCAAAAATAGTACACTTGGCTGGCATGAACCCGTAACACACCGCGAAATTCTCGCTCGTCGGCGACCACTGCGCGTCGTGTACCGGTCCTTCCTTGCTCAAGTCCACTTTACAATCTAAACTTCCGTCTGCTTTTAAAAAGTGTAAAGACGATTCGCCGTAATAGTTTTTATTCGACGAGTCGACCTCGCAATACCCGCACACTAACAACGCCGATCCGTTTGGCGACCACTTTAACTCTACCTCAGAAATTCTGAAAAACGATTTCCTCGCCACCGCGCGCGGTTCGTTTACGACTTCGTTCGCGTCGGTTCGATTCTTCACGTCTGGCACTTCATAAATCCTCACCGACCCTGGTATCCCTTTACTTTCTGGCACGAACACTCCAATCGTCGGCTTCGTTTCGCTCGCGCTCAGTCTCGCCAACGCGACGCCGGGAATGCGATACCGAACGACATTATTTTCATCAAACTTTTCGCAGTCGTAAAACTGAATCTCATTCGTCACGCATCTCGCGCACGCCGCGTCGTCCTTCGTGAACTGCACATACGGCCACTCTTGTTTCACGAACGTTTTTTGGAAGCACTCGAACACTTTCTTCGCTTCTTCTTTTTCCTTTCCTACTTCCCACACCGAGACGTTCTTCTCTTTTGTCCCTCCCGCAAAGTTGCCGCCTTTGCGATACACCGAAAGATACCGCCCGGTGTGAGAAAACGACGCACACGTCGCCCCAGAGAGCCCATCGATTTTGTGCACTTCCTCCGTCGTCGACGCGTCGAGCACGTGCACCGCGTTCTTCTCCGACGAGATCGACGCAAACAGCGCACCATCGGCACTATACTCCACGGACTCTAGCGCGTCTGGCTTATGATGTCGCATCGTCTCTTCGCGAGGATGGACGGACGTAGACACGACACCCCCCAAAGGCTTGTTCGTGTTCCCGCCGCCGGCATTCTTTTCAACATTGTCTGAGTGGACGTCGACGACGGCGTCGAGAAAAATCCCCAGAGGAGTTCGTTCGGCGATTTCGTGGGGAAGAGCCGCGACCGCACTCGCGGCTTCGTCGTCCGACATGATGATGATGATGATGATGTGTGCTATTTATTATGAAGTGTAAGTGATGATGATGATGTTGATGATGATGATGATGATGATGATGCATCTAGTATTTATCTTCTTCGCCTCGCCCAAAACAAAAATCCATTCTCTCAAACGTATCGATCAAAACACTCCCGAAAAAAGACAAAGGAAGTGATCGACGAAGGGGGGTTTTCGTCGCGCGCGAAGAGTATGGGTGTGGTATGTATTCTACGAATAATGGTATTATTATTATTAAGGAAATAAAATTCTCTGTTTGCTACACAACAAAGACGATCGATCATTATCTGTTCGCCTTTGCGACTCTCTCCAACTCGTCCTTCTTCTTAATGGCGTACGAGTTCGAGCTGCCTTTGGCGGCGTTCACCAATTCATCCGCTAAACACTCCGCCATCGTCTTGACGTTTCTGAACGCCGCTTCTCGCGCGCCAGTCGTCAACAAGTAAATGGCGTCGTTTACTCTTCTCAACGGGGAGATATCCACGGCTTGTCTCCTCACGACGCCGGCGGAGCCTACTCGAGTGGCGTCTTCTCTCGGACCGGCGTTGATGACCGCATCGACGATCACTTGAAGTGGGTTTTGATCGGTTAATAAGAAGATGATGTCCATCGCGTGCCTGACAATTCTCGCCGCCATTAATTTTTTCCCGTTGTTACGACCGTGCATCATCAACGAGTTGACGATGCGTTCGACGATCGGGCACTGGGCTTTTCGAAATCTTTTCGCCGCGTATCGGCCGGCGGTGTGCGGGACAAAGGTGGCATATTTTGGTTTCACCGCGATGTAATCTTCTAAAGAGATGTCGTTGATCTGTTTGTGTGTTGGTATCATCGGATAAAAAGGAAAGGAGAGTAAAAGTGAGTATTTATTTATTATATGCATAATCATCTCTCTTTGAGACACACGCAACAACACTACAGGAGTCTTGATCGATGGACAAAAAAGGAGGCCAAACAAACCAGGGCTAAAAAAACACCCGAATGTGTCTGGGGCACATCTGCGCCTCGCGCGTCGTGGGCCTCGTTGCACCGCACGTCGCGCGACATCGTTCAAATTCAAAAATGTCGTCGCCGCGCGATTCTCGTCCGCCACGCGCACTTCGCGCGTCGCGACGCCTCCCTTTCCATCGCGCGCGCGCGCGAGACAATTCCGCGAAAAAAGGAGAAAAAAAAAAGAAACACTTTGGCATCACCCCATTTCGCGGTACCGTCGTAGTACGCGTTTGCGAGATGACGACACCACCAACGACGTTTCCAAAATAAAATCGTACCTCGACGTCGTCGAAAGACCATTTACCGAAGAGTTTCACTTCTTGCGTGGCGAGTTCAGCCATGATGTGCGCGCGCTTTGTGTCGCGAGGTGCTCCTTTTCACGCTTTTCACAATTGTAACTTCCTTCTTTGTTGTTTTGTGGCCCTTTTTTTTCGTCGTCGTCGTCGTCCTTTTTTTCCTCCTCCGTCCTCCTCAAATGTCAAAAACAAAAAAAAAACAAAAAAACAGAAAGAAAATCTTCTTCTCGACGACTTTCTCGATAAAAAGAAGAAGAAGACGGTACATGAAGAAGAGATAAAAATGGCGGGGAAAGCGAAGCCGAAGAAGCACACGGCGAAAGAGCTGAAACAGAAACAGGACGCGGCGTTGACGAATAAAGGAGGCGGTAAAGCGGGCTTGCAGGACCGGAAGGGAGGTGCGGCGGGTCACGCGAAATTCAAATGTCCCGTCTGTGGCATGGCGGCTCCGTCTTTGAAAAGTGGGGAACTGCACTGGGACTCGAAACATGCAAAACTGCCGTTTAAACCGGAAGATTGGTCGGATTTGCACGCCATGCACGGGGGGACGACGAAAGGTGTGGCCGTGAAAGGCGCGGAGAAGGAGAAAACCATTCACGAGCTGAAGAAAACCGAGGCTGGGAGGAAACGATTGGCGGAGCTTGAAAAGGAAAAGTTGGAGAAGCAGTTTCAGGAGGTGAAGATTAAGCGATGACGCGGGAATTAGTCTTATAATTTAATGATAGTAGTAGCAGTTTTACAAATTGAGACTCGTCGACGACGCAACGCACGCACACACCGCCGGCGGCGTGTTAATACATGTACAGATGTTGTTCGTCGTCGTCATTGTCTCCGCGCGTCATCCGGCGCGGGTTGATCTCTTCTTTTCTTTTCTTTCGTTCGAAAAAAAGTCCAATGTATTTATATATGTATAGCAAATCGTTTGTCTTCTTCTTCTTCTTCTTCTTCGTCTTCTTCTTCTTCAACATTTTAACAACTTCATGCGTAGACTCGGAGAGGAACCGCACAACGCTCTGCACTCGTCCAAATCCAAATCACCGGCTAAAGTGATCCACTCTTCGCTATCGTCCAAATAGGTCAATCGATATCGCGAGAGAGAATCTTTGATGGCAAAAAGTTTTACGATGTGCTCTAACAGTTTCGCGTGATTCATTTTAGGTTCCAACAAGAAGCGGCACGTGTCGTTGTCCTGACTGACTTTGACGTTTATCGTGAGTTGATCTCTTCGCGCATTTACCGAAGCAGACAAAGACGGAGGGATCGAGTGAATGTCTTGCTTGACCAATACGTATGCGTCTAAAGAAGGCATGGATCCATCTTTCAAGGACGCAAAGATGGTAATTTCACCTCCGTTTGGTTTGTTTGAGGAGAAACCAGTCGCTAATAACTGTTGCTGTTGTTGCTGCGCTTTGATATTATTATTATTCTCACCGCCAATCGCGTCGTTCGTGGCACTCTTGTTGTCCCCGCTGTTCCTGCCCTCCTTCTTTCGATGCTCCGTAAACCTAATGCACTCTTCCAAGTCGTGTTCAGTTTGTAAAATGCACATGTCATCTTCGTCGTCCATGTACTTCAATTTCGACGAATCCGGGAAGACGATCAACTTTCGAATACGATCGAGAAGCATCGAGACGGACCATTTGTGTAACAAACGAAAACGAATGGTATCTTTACCGACTCTCAATTTCACGATCAATTGTGGCACTTCCTCTACTTTACCGCCTTCGTTGAGCAAAACTGCCATCATGTCTGCGTCCGCGTCTTCCAACGTATCGTTCGCGCCGATAAATAAATCGTCGCCAAAACCACCCAAAGTGTTGTCCAACATACCCGCCAAAGCCGTCGTGCCGTGTACGGAATGATCCTCGCCCTGCTTTCCGTGAATAGACCCACTGTAATGCGAGCCACCATGCGCGGATTCGGAATACGTGGAACCATGGACGCTGTCGTCTTTGTAGTGATGATGAGGGTATAGTTGTTGCGAAAAGTTGTGCGCGCCGTGAACGGTTTCATAAAAGTGATCGTCAAAGGAAACCGGCGCGGCGTTTACGGCAGATTTCCCCCCACCGGTGTCTCCTTTTGAGTATTGTTTCATATTTGGAGCTGGCACGTTTGCAGGGCACGGAAATTGTTGCATGGCGGGCGCGATGGACATTTTGTGCTGTTCTGCTCCGATAAACTGAGGCACGCTCTGACCGCCGTGTTGCGAACCCGAGGCAACAATTTGACCCTTTGCATTTTTTAAACGACCGTGCGAAATAAACCCACTCCCGGCGTGCCACGACGCGCCTCGTTCTGGTTCATGCTCATCGCCCCAATCGAATTGGCGCGTCTTTATGCCGCGAATGCCAGCAAACTGGAACCCACCGTGCGAACGCTCTTCGTTCCCGGCTGTTCCTCTTCTTACTCCACCACGCCGGGGGCTATTACTTCCACCAGAAATGATTGGCACGCCGGTACTACCCATTTTGAACAATCCATCGCCCAATGGGCTGCCGTTCGCACCACCGCCTCCATTCTCCAACGCCAAATTCGACAATAATCCTCCTCCATTCATGCGATCGCCTGGGCCGTGAACGGATTCGCCGGCGACGATGTCGCTACCTCCAGACGACCGAAACGATGAGTCGCCGATATTACCCGAACTGTGTCCACCAACGCTACCACTCCTCGCTTTCTTCAATTTGTTTTGTACCTTCGCGGCTTCTTTCAGCGCTTTGTTCTGCTTTGATTTCAACGATCGTCGAGGCCAACGCGCAATGCCGTATTGACGACAGATCCGTTTTAAAGTGGTACTTCCGACGCCTAAATCCGTCGCGGCGTCTTTCAAGTGCTTGGAAAATTGCGTTTGGAGTAATTCTAAAGTGATACCCCACGGCGCCGATTTGTTCGCCTCCTCTTGGTCTTCATTCACCATAGTAATGTGCTCTACGGCTTGGTCCTCGATGGCTTGTAAAGTAATAGCTTCGGTGTTTGGGGTCGTCGTCATCGTATCCGCATCCTTCGAGTCGGGAACTCCCATATTGGTCGCTAACATGTCTCCTCCTTCTCCGCTGCCAGTAATTTGTCCACTTCCAACCATCGCCGCTAACGGCGATCCAGGTGGCTTTAACCCATCCTTCGTGACGTCGACTCTCACGCCTTTTTGTAAATAAGACCACACTTCCTCCACCGACTTCGTTTGCTCCGCGGACGTTTGGAGCTTTGGATTTAATATAATTTCAAGAATCGCGTCCGTCTTTTTCCTCGTCCCATCTGGCAATATGCAATCGATTCGCATTTTACACGCGCACAATCCTCGCAGGCCTAATAAAATGCTCGTGTGATGTAATGGCCACTCGATTTGAGAGGCTTTTTGGACGTCGTCAACCCAAATTAAAGTCTCATTCGAGTACGCCTGTCCCACCGGTCCTTGGCCAATCATCAGCGATATTTGCGACGACATGTCTCTATAATTTTTACACGCTTCTTCCTTCACGTGGTACGGGCACCCAGCGGCGACTAAAATTCCATTCGATTCTATCCAAAACTGCGCGAACGGAATATTTAACGTGTCGCACATCAATTTCAACGCGTTCGCATGTCCAGGTGCTAAAGTTGTCACCGTCGACTCGATGAACTTTTTCATGTACCTCTCCGGTCCAACGCGGTCGTGTCCGGTGGTATAAAACCCAAGTTTCATGAATTCCTGGACCACGTTTGCGTATAACTCCCCGATCGAATTCGTCGTGTGGCATAACGCCACCTCCAAAATAGTAAACGGCCGTTCGCTATTCATTGCTTCTTCGGTTAAAAACACCGGCATACACAACGTCGTGTGTATCTGGCACTCGTACGCGCACGCCACTCGAACGTATTCCAGCGGTCGGTACGAGGTCACAGACGGCGTGAACTCTGGTCTGGACAAAACGTAACATCTTCCCGGTAAGCCTAACAGTCCTTCTCCATTCGTCGATTCGCAGTTGAAGAAAAACGCCGTCGAATTCTCGCTAAACTTCTTCGCCAAAAGCGAATCGTGCGTCTTCTTCTTCGCCGTAATTTTGCACAGTTCGTTATGCGTTGTCATGACAACCGATTTCCCCGCGAGTCTTGGTACCCACATTTGCACCATGTTACTCCTTTCTACCTTCGTGGAAATGCAGTGTACCAAGGACACCATTTTATCGTACAACTGTTCGCTCGTCAATCGAAAGTTCGTTTTCTTGTCCACATCGTGTAATCGATAGAGTTCGGTGACGGCCGCTATGGCTTCGTTTTTCTTCCTTCTCGCGCGCGATTGATGCGGTCTCGTCGGAGAGGCTTTGTGTTCCGTTTTGTCTTCCGCGTCTTCCATCTGTTTTTCTTCTTCTTCTTCTTCTTCTTCTTCTTCTTCTTCGTCCGAGTCGTCTGGATCGTCTGGATCGTCGTCCTCCTTCGAAACATCTCGCTTCTTCCTCGTCGTCGTCGTCGTCGAGGGTTGTTGTTGGTGCAAAATC
>Ga0163180_10002001_pt1 | contig 11456 bp, 12 predicted proteins | sample AtlANTMetagenome_2_FD_109647 | JGI IMG/M metagenome (GOLD analysis project Ga0163180, IMG submission 109647) | Marine eukaryotic phytoplankton communities from the Atlantic Ocean - Atlantic ANT 4 Metagenome | ecosystem: Environmental > Aquatic > Marine > Oceanic | place: North Atlantic Ocean...
GCGAGATTCTCTACATCAACAACAACTTCAGTTCCCGTAACTGTTAAGTTGTTTATCGTAACGTCGTTGGTAAAGATTTTATTCCCAGCTATGCTCTGGTTAGTTGTTAGCTTAACTGTTGTAGAATCTAGCGTACTGATGTCAGAGTCGTTACTGGTAATCTGCGTTTGTAACGTTTGTCCAGTTGTCCCTAAATTAGTTGTGAGACTTGCAATATCACTATCGTTTGAAGTGATTTGAGTTTGCAAGGTCTGACCCGTAGTTCCCAGATTACTTGTAAGCGTCGAAATATCTGAATCGTTGCTGGTGATCTGTGTTTGTAAAGTTTGGCCGCTAGTACCTAAGTTAGTCGCAACTGTATTTATATTAGTTGTTAATGTTTGACCTGTCGTGACTAAGTTGGATGTTAAAGTTGAAATGTCAGAATCATTGCTGGCAATCTGCGCTTGCAAGGTCTGACCTGTCGTGCCGACATTTGTTGTAAGTGTGGATATATCACTGTCATTAGAAGTGATTTGCGTCTGTAGCGTCTGACCAGTCGTTACCAAGTTACTCGTAAGAGTAGTAATATCTCCATCGTTAGATGTTATCTGAGTTTGAAGCGTTTGCCCCGTTGTAATCAGATTAGTAGTATTTGCATCGGTGCTAGTTTTTAAAGCGCCGGTAGCGCTTTTCAAAGCTGTTATGTCAGCGTCATTGTTCGTAATTAAACCTGACACCGCACTAATATCAGTCGTTAATGTCTGACCCGTAGTAATCAAGTTAGACGTTAAAGTGCTAATGTCAGAATCATTGCTATTAATCTGAGTCTGGAGAGTCTGGCCCGTTGTTCCCAAATTTGTAGTAAGAGTGGAAATATTTCCGTCATTTGACGTGATTTGGGTTTGTAAGGTTTGCCCCGTCGTGATTAAGTTAGCGGTATTACTATCCGTGCTTGTTTTGAGAACTCCCGTCGCAGTTTTTAAGGCTGTTATGTCTCCGTCATTATCAACTATTAATCCAGAAACTGTGGTTATGTCTGTAGTTAAGGTTTGTCCAGTAGTTGCTAAGTTAGAAGTAAGACTGGCAATGTCAGAATCGTTTGAAGTTATCTGAGTTTGTAATGTCTGACCGGTAGTAATTAAGTTTCCGCTTAACGTGTCTACTTTACCACTTAAAGCCGGATCAGAACTTGACCCGGTTGTTAAACCTGAAACTATAGCTATCTCAGAGGTAAGGGTTTGTCCTGTTGTTATTAAATTTGACGTAAGGGTAGATATATCGGAATCATTACTTGTAATTTGCGTTTGCAGTGTCTGCCCAGTTGTGGCTAAATTAGATGTGATCGTCGAGATATCAGAGTCGTTACTCGTGATTTGAGTCTGCAGAGTTTGTCCCGTAACGCCCAAATTACTCGTGAGAGTAGATATATCAGAATCATTTGATGTTATTTGTGTTTGTAGAGTTTGGCCCGTGGTAATTAAGTTTCCGCTTAATGTATCAACTTTACCACTCAAAGCGGGGTCGCTAGAATTTCCAGTTGCTATACCCGACACAGTAGCTATATCCGCAGACAACGTGTTTCCAGTTGAAATTAAATTGCTACTTAAAGTAGAAATGTCCGAATCATTCGATGTAATTTGAACCTGCAGTGTCTGACCTGTAGTAATTAAATTACCGCTAATATCATCTACTTTTCCGCTAAGCTGATTAAAGCTACCCCCTCCGGCTATTCCTGAGACTATCGCTATTTCATCTGTTAAATATTGACCAGTATTAATTAAATTTACGTCAGTAGCGTTTACTTGAGTTTTTAATTCTCCAGTAGCTGTTTTTAAATCTGAAATATCTCCGTCGTTATCTGTAATTAAACCTGAAACAGTATTTATTTCAGAATTTAACAAATTTCCCGTTGAAATTAAATTATTCGCAACTGTATTTACTTCATTATTTAATAAATTTTGTAAATCTCTACCTGTGATAAATAAACGGGAATCTAACTGCCCTATATCATAAGCGTTACTCGTAATTTGAGTTTGAAGTGTTTGTCCGGTAACAGATAAGTTAGATACTATAGTGTTAATACTTCCTTGTAGATTTGCACCAGTGGTTATAAGGTTCCCACTTATAGAATCTATTATTACTCCAGTTAATTCAAAATCTTGGTTTACGTCACCTGATAAAGAATTTACTCTTCTATTTAAATTCGTGCCAGTTTCCGCTAAACTGTTTTGAACATTTACAACATTAGAATTAGCTGTATTAATTTTACTATCTAAAGAATTTCCAGTTTCAGTGAGTTTACCTTGAGTGACAAATGAACCAGTAACCCCCTGCGTTACTACAGGGCTTCCTTGGACAGCAATAGGAAAATTAAATTCAAACCTATCGTTTTCTTCATTGAATAAAATGTCAGCGTCAGTAAGAGACCCCCTGTCTATAATCAAGCCACCTGAACCTTGGGTAATGCCCGCTCCGGCTTCACCGCTATTTATGAGAATAGTATTATCTTTTACTGCTAAATTCTCTACATCAATAATAGTCTCAGTTCCAGTAACGGTTAAATTTCTTATAGTTACGTCTTTAAAAATAGTTTCTCCAGTAGCAGATTGAAAGTCTATTCCGCCATTTGAAGAATGTATTGGCACGTCTCCAATAAACAAAGTGTTACTAGAAATTGTTATGTCTTGAAAAAAACCACTTAAAAAAGGAAGTTCCGGAGAGCCTAACGATAAGGTTCCGCTAGAAATTGGTAAAACATTACCAGATATACTACCCCCCGCTTTATCAAATTTTTTATCCTGAAGTTCCCCCGTAGAAAGCCTTAATGTGGATATCTGAGCTTCATTAGCTGTTACTTGATTTTGTAATCTTTGCCCTGTTGTCAGTAGCTCGCCACTTAAAAGATTTCTTAGTGAATCCAGTGAATTTCCTGTAGCGATTAGCTCTCCACTTAAAGTGCTTATTGTATAATTTAACTCATTACCTGTAGAAATTAAAGTTCCGCTCAAAGAACCAATTTCGTTAGTAAGGTTGGTTCCTGTTACAATTAAATTAGCTCTTAAATTAGCAACATCGTTAGTTAAGGATAATACATCTCCCTGTGTCGCTAAAATATCAGTGTTGACGCCCAAGTCAGGAACTTGTCCGCTTACATTTGTAATAGGCGCCGCTCCAGCAACCGTAGTGACGCCATCAACACGAGTGTCCACCACGGTAGCGGTAGACCCACTTACTACAACATCAACTACAGTTTGGGTGCTCATCCTAGGTTGTTACTTGTGGATAAACTAAAAAGTCACCAGCTAATATTTTGTCTACTGCACCCTCTGAGTTTGAAGCTCCACTAGGATACTTTTCTATATCGTAAACAAATTCCCCCACCGGAAGAGCTGCGGTTTGAGAACCGCTCAAGTAAACGTCTACGAGACCGCTTTGATAAGCTGCCCCAGTTGTTCCAGTCACTATAGTAGGATCTAAATTTACTAAACTGTTAGGACTAGAGTACCTATATTTCACTACTCCTCTAACCTCGTACCCACTAAGGTTTATAGCGTTTCCGCTTGCGTCCTTAATGTTTAGCCTAACACTTAGTTGCGATCCTTGCGTCGTACTAAAGTTATAAACCGTTGCCATATAATTCTATTACACTATATGGCAGTTTTTTCTGAAATATTATCTTCCTTCCGAAAGAATTTTCATAGCTTGAGCATTTAATGTTTTTGGTCCATCAACTTCTTGAATCGGTTTTTGATAAGCGGCTACGTGTTTTCTGAACTCTCTTAAAAGTCTGTCCCGTAACATTGTCCTATTATCGATTGGAATAATTCCAACTGTAGACGCGTGAGCCTGCAGGTCAGATAAGTTCATATTGTCAACTCTTTTGGTATAAACCTCTTCGTCCATAGTCCCATAAGTAGAACTGCCCGTATCACCCCAAATTTGGTCTAAGGTTGTAGGTTGGAACTCCTGCTTAGCGTGAGTTTGTGACATATTTTTCACACTTTTCTTCGCTCTGGTTTTTTTTGCTGCCATAATCTTATTCCTTATAGTACTAAAAAATACACTTTTTTTCTAAAAAATAGAAAACCCCGGCCCTTGCGGGACCGGGGTTGCTATCGTGAATGCGAATAATTATATTATACGTCTTTGCGAAGACCAACAATGGCGCGAGCATCAAGAAGGACACGGCCCTCTTCGAGACCACCATAGAAACCAGTCTTGTCCTGACGCTGAACGAACTGATCATCCGGAAGAGCGGTAAACGTACTTCCAGTTTCAGAGTTACGAGCAACAGGGCGAACAAATGCTTCAGCTGATCTGTCAACACCAACAATAATCTCCTGATTACCAGTAAGGGTACCACCCATAGCAGTATAAAGAGTATTGTACTTCTGTCCGTCGCCGAGTTCGTACAAGTCAACAATATTAATTCCAAAAATGGAACTAGTACCTGCAGCTTTGTACATTTCGTCTTTGACGATATCACCAACCTGATCAGAAGTAGTATTGAAAGGGTTGTAAGCAATTGCCCGGATATCTTCAACAACTTCAGCAGAAGTAAAGATATCAGTCAGACCCTTTGAATATGCAGCTGTAGGAGTACCATCAGCGTATGAAGCATTGATTCTCTTCATCTTGGTCATCATTGAGTTAATGTCACCAAGACCAAAAGCTCCCTGCCCACCGTTAATGACATTGTCACCAGCGCTGCCAGTACCAAACTTGCCCTTACCTTCTGCAAGACCTTTAAGAGCAACAGCCCAAGCGTTACGATCCTGTTTTACAACAATCTCGTTAGACATACGCTCAATAGCTTTGCTTACCACGTCCAAGCGGCTCTTGCGAGCATACTTCTTGAGGAAGCTAACTGCGCTGTCTAGTTTGTAGGTTGAAACCTTAAGTTCTGCATTACCAGCAATTTGTGAAGAAGGAAGACCACCAGCCATTTGCTGAGAGAAAATGGTGATGTAGTTATCCTTACCGTTCTGCTCGTAAAACAAATCAAGAGGATAACTTGGGTTATCATCTTCATCATATTCTACGTCAGTATAAAGATATGCAGCAGTATTTGCTTGCTGCAAAACCTGTTGAACAACCGGCCCGATAAAAGCCGCAAAAGCTTCGGTTGCGGGACGAGAGACTTCAGGGTTCTTGGAACCCATAGCCTTAATCAGTTCAACTTGCTCTGGAGTATTTTTAAGTTTTAATTTCATTTTATATATAATCTCCTTTCTTATTAACCTTGTGTGAAGTCGAACTTAACCAACACAGAACCATCTGCGTCAGGGTTACCCAACGTTCTACCAATTCGATTAGCATGAGACTTTGTACCAAGGGTGGTAACCTGTCCGTTGCCCGTAGCGAAAACGTCTTGGTTGAACACAACACCCGGAGAACTAGCCCAAGCACCAGTAGCCATAAGGAACACACCTCGTGTGGCAATTGGAACTGCTTGACCAGTTAAACTTGCTTGAAGTTCAGCCTGTTTACGTGGATTGAAGGCAAGCTTCTCACCGTTTTCGTCATATTCTCTCACGTCGTAGAGAGTAATACCAAGAGCAGCTTCATCAGCTCCACCATCAGTATACTCAACTTCCGCGCTCACTCCATACCGTTGAGAAACGGTATTGTTGTATCCAGCTCCGACATTACCAATAAATGACAGCTCGTCAGTGTTCTGCCAACCAGTACGGACTTTAACAGCCGAACCAGCATAAATCACATCGGTAGTACCGAGTGTGACGGCAGGGTCACCAAAAGCAAATAGATTGATAACATCGTGCTCACTATAATCCCTAAAGGGCTTTAATCTTTCGTTTGCCATAATGTTTTAGCTTTCTAATTATATTTGGGTTAAGGTTTAAAATCAAATTGATCCATGGCAAAAGCTTTGCCATATTTCTCAAAGATTGTAGGTTCTTCAGCGGGAGCAGATGCAGGAATGTTAACTGTCTCACTCTTTGCATTATCTACTGCTTGCTCAACAACCTCCGACACTGCAGAAGCGGATGCTTCTTCAGCCTGCTCTTCTTCCTGAGTCTCTTCCTCTTCTTCTGGATCGGCCTGAGAGGCTTCAACAGCTGAATGGGTTTTGGTAGAAAGAAGTACAGAAATAGTTTTATCAAATTCTGCGAAGGATTCTTCGTCGAGATCTTTGATTTGAGAGGCGATAACCTTACGGTCTTCGTCATTCAAAGCATATCTCTCATCAAAAGAGGCCATTCTTTGATTAAACATTTCCAACTTTGCAGCTTCAGCCTTTTCGGCTTCAAGCTTTTCCAACTGAACCTTTACGTCTTCTAACTGCGTCTTCAAGGAGTCATGTTCCTTGGAGAGCGTCTCGTGCTGTTCACGAGCATCTTTCAAGGATTCCTCTTTTTCAGCATTCTGAGCACTAAACTCTTCAGACGCTTTCTTAAGGCTTTCCTGAATAAACTCATGAATAGCAGAAGCAGTCAGAGTCTGTAGAGACTCATCCGATATGTCTTTTAGATTTTCTATTTTCATAGCTTCTACTTTCTTTGTTTTTACAGTATTGTTTGGATTTTGGGAAATTGTTTCTTCTTCAAGAGACTCCTTCGCCAAAGCTTTATGTTCTTCAGTTCCTTTTTCAGTTAATACCCCCTGCACATCGGCAGCAGGATTTTCAGTTAAACCGATACCTAACGGAACTACTTCGTTGATTACTTTTCGGTAAATGCTTGAGTTTTCGTCAAACTTACCTTGGCCGCCAAAACCTTTTAGTTTTTCAGCGTATTTTTCAACTTCTGCTGGATCAGAGATTTCCAAACCGTTTTCTATATTTTTCTCTTCACCTTCAAGAACGACTAAATTATAATCACTAAATCCTAATTCCCAGCTTGCACTAATACCCATGTATTCATTACTGGTAGGATCGCTTGAGCTTTCAATTTTATCAGCTAGATTTTGATCTACTATTTTCCAAACTACGCCACCTAAAGTGACATTGAATGGCTCTTTAGTATCTTTAAGCTCTTCTTTAGTTACTGGTTCGTCGCTACCAAAACGCGAAAAGCCAGCGGTTAGAATAGTTCCAACTACTGACTTTCTGTTGTGCTCGATGTTAATAGGTTTATTAACAAAGTTGTCATGCATAGCGATGGCCGTATCGGTATCAACTACATCACCATTCTTATTTACTCTATTGGCGACGAATGCGTTAAAAGCTACCGGTAACAAATCAACGTTTTTTTCTACATCTACTTGTGGTAAAAACTTCTCCAACTCGACCATGGAAGCCAAAGCTAGATATTTGTCTTTTTCCTCAGATACAACTGGTTTGATTACCGAGCTAAATGTGGTTGTATATTTAGGCTTTTTCATTTTAAAAGTATCTACAATGAGCGCTTACTGCGTGTTGAATCGACTCTTTACGAGTTTCCAAGTATAATTCATCAACACTTGCAAAATTTTCTTCTAGCTTGTATTCTTTTAAGTCTTCTTTAGCTTGCTCGATATGAGCTTCGGTAGGAATTAAATTGAAGCTTGTTCCTTGAGATATGCTTAAGTAATTATTTACGCATGCCATGCACCACTCAGAAAGAGTTATGTTTTGTTTTGGATTATAAGTACCTTCAGCGTTTTTATAAACATCGACAACGGAGTCGACACGAACTCTCTTTTCACTTGCTTTAATTTTGTTTTTAAAACACTCTATTAAAATAGAAGAAAAAGAAACTAAATCATCTTCTTTGTCGCGATTTTCGTCAGTATCTTTTTTCTCGTAAAAGTCGACAACTCTAGACTCAGTCTTATTAAACGAAGCGTTTAAGCTAACGTCAAAATCTAGTTTGTCTATTTTGCTCATTGTTACTATATATTCTACACGATTTTTTCCAAAAATGGAAAAAAGAAAGCTCTAGACCCGTAAGGCCCAGAGCTTCCTCATAAGTAATTTATATAAGATTACTTCTTACCGATAGTAACCTTCTTCTCCCCCCTACCTACAGAGACACCGGGAAATTCCCAATCAAACTTAAAATAAGGCAGTTTAAAGGTTACGCCTTGCTTGGTGCATTTAAGATCAAAAGATGCAGAAACATCTTTACCAGCACAAACAGTAGGCAACGGAGCTTTAACTCCAAGAAACGGAATAGTGATATTAGGATCAGGCTTAACACCTACTCCAAACCACTTCTCCTTCTTTTCTCCTGCGTTGACGCTGGTAGCCAGCCCAAGCAGTACGATCATTAGAATAATGTTCTTCATAATTAGTTGTTATTTATGTTTTTCAACTCAAGCTGCGCAGCCTGATCTGAAATTGTTTTTAAAACATCTCGCGTGAATTCTGGAGCATGCTCCCAAGCTTGGTCAATTTGAGGATGAGTCATCATTCTCTGAACAATGTTTTGGGGAACTTCAGGTATTGATATAGCTTCAGTTTTTGTCGTCCTGCACCCGTTGGCGAGACTTAGCAAACTTAAAAGCACGATCAATTTCATCCTGAGTACTTTTCCAGTCATTCTTTACTTGCTGTTTCTCTTCTCTTTTTATTCTTGCAATTTTTTCCTCTTCTGTCAATGTTTTTTTACTTAAATAACTAAACAAAGACTTTAGAATTTCAAGGATAGAAGAGATCCAACTCATCACTCGCTAGGCTTTTCAGTAGTTTTCGCAGCTTCGGAAGTAACTCCTTTTCTGAGAAAAACTACCATAAGAGCTGCAAAACAGCTTTGAATAGTTACCGTGAGATCTACCTCTCCAGCGAAATAAGCGCCGAGAGCCGTCAGTACCGCTGCACCAGCGGTGAAGTAGGTTTTTTTACCTGAAAGTGCTTTCATATCAAATTAATATTACACAATATAGCCTATGACATCCACTTTTTTCTTATCTTACTAAAATACTCATAACCCACAGACATAGCCTCCACATAGTCTTTTCCTTTCTTTTCTGCAAATGTATCCATTGTATATTTTAAAATTTTATGAACCTGCTGGACATTCATTTGAGCAACCATGTCTTCTTCAAAAAAACTAGCTAAAGTAAAAAAGTATTGAGCATTTTCTTCAGAAGGCTTTCTTGGAACCTTAGTTTTGATTCTACTAGCTAACATTATCTGAGGATAAAAAACACCCACGAAATCAGAAACATAATTTTTATATTTTTGATCTATGTCTTTCATCTCTCTGTTGATAAGTATTTTGATGAAAATTGGGAAGGATAATTCTAACAACTCTTTTTTTGTAAGTCTTTTATTGCTGATCTGCTCAAGCACCAAATCAGAGTCGGTTTTTTCTTCAAATAAAGATTGAGCTTTTTCGGCGGGTAACTTTGTCTTCCTTGCGAGAAACTTAATATCTTCTTTTGTTAGCATGTCATTAGTATATATCTCACCCTAGCGTTTTTTTTGTTGTTTACCGCCGTCGGCTGGGTGAGAAGATACTCTCTCGCAATGAGCCAAGTATTTATATGGTAGCGCCGACTTTGTATTAAAACAACTCAAGCTGCAGCTACTAATATAAAATACACTATTGTTTGACTTATGTCTAAAATATCGGTAGAATATTTCGTGCATATGAAGAATATCATTTTTGCAATTCCCGGTAGAGAGTTCTCAGGAAACTTTTTAAATTGTTGGACAGACACTTTGCTTAAGTGCATCAAGAACGGAATCAACCCATTACTTTCCAACAAGTATTCTTCGATGGTAAGTTATGCAAGATGCCTATGTCTTGGTGCCGATGTGCGACGAGGTATCCACCAAGCTCCCTTTGATGGTAAAATCGATTACGAATATATAATGTGGATCGATTCAGATATTGTTTTTAGCTTCGAGCAAATACAAAAATTAATGTCCTACGACCAAGACATTGTTTCTGGAATCTACAAAACAGAGAACGGTCAGAACTTCGCTTGCGTTAAAGACTGGGATCAAGAGTATTATAAAAAGAACGGATCGTTTTATTTCTTACAGCAGCAAGACGTTGCTAACCATAAAGGTTTGATGGAAGTTGATTATAACGGCATGGGTTTCATGCTAATTAAAAAGGGAGTGTTTGAAAAAGTTGAATACCCTTGGTTCTGTCAGCTTAAAAAACAGATCGGAGATTTAGAAGATTACTGTTCTGAAGATGTTGCATTCTGCCACCTTGCAAAAAAAGCTGGATTTAAAATTTTTATTGACCCGCAGGTTGTTGTCGGTCATGAGAAAATGAGGATACTAACTTAGTAATCTTTTCCTTAACCATTTCGAAAGTTATCTCGCGGGAACATTCGTGCTGCCTTGACGTGCCGTAATGTTTTGGGCAATAGAAAGGATCTGCTATACCGCTTTTAAATCTACAAACAACTCCTTCTGAGTTTTTTATAAACCTATCTATTACTTCTTCATGTTCGTGCTTCCCCCAGCAACCATGACAAACATCTTTGTTTATAACTCTGTACGGGTTTTCAAATTCACATTCTTCATCGCTGAACCCTGCTATCATAACAACAGGCTTGCCAACAGCCCAAGCCAACCAAGATAAACCCGAACCAAGACCTATAAAAAAGTCGCAGAAATGTAAGTCGTTAACCCTTTCAGACAAAGGTCTTTTTCCTGTTCTTTTTATACAGCCGTCAGGTACGTTCATTTTTACTAACCCATAGTCAGCTACGTCATCACCATCTATACAAAGGACTTCGTAACCCAACTCTTTAAGATATTTTATCACATCGTTCCACCCGTTCTTTCGCAGCCAATATTTGTGATATGAACTGGCATGAGTTGCGATACAAACATATTTCTTTTCAATATTTCTTTTGAGTTTTGGCTTGTCTATCTTTGGGCGTAATTCTTCTTTTTTTAAATTAAGTATTGTAGTGGGCCATTGAAGCATCGGCACTCCGCCGAATATAACGCTTGCATTTACCTGCACATCAATCTTCTCTAAGTTCTGACCCTTTTTAAGAAAAGTGATATTAGGATAACTTTTTTCAAATAGCTCCGGGTATCTTACTTTTACATAGACTTTGCATTTATATTTCTTTCTGAACTTCTCAATGTACTCGGGCCATACAATAGCGTCACCTAGAGCAGTATTAACAAATCTAATGAATACTATTTGCCCTTCTAATTTATATTGGTAATTGAAAACTTTTTTATCGCCGTTAAAAGCTTCGATGATCCATTCTCTAACGACAGGCATCTTGAGACTGACAGTGCCTTTTTTTATTTTTTGCTCTATGTAATACTCGCCAGATTCTTCGCGGATTTTTACAAGCAGCTCCTTTTCAGAATGGACTTTTACCTTTGGGTAGTCTATTAAATTTAATTCAATGGATGCCACTAACTACTATCTTCAAGAGCTTGGACTTTACTTTCCAATATTTCTATTTTTCTTATCGCTTCATTTAAAGCGCCCCACAAAACAGGTACAAGTGTTGTATAACTTACCTTTTGGTATATAGGTACTCCGTTTTCATCTACGCCATCTTTTTCGCCTTCTACTGCGCCATCAATACCCGCGGCTTCA
>Ga0163180_10002003_pt1 | contig 11451 bp, 19 predicted proteins | sample AtlANTMetagenome_2_FD_109647 | JGI IMG/M metagenome (GOLD analysis project Ga0163180, IMG submission 109647) | Marine eukaryotic phytoplankton communities from the Atlantic Ocean - Atlantic ANT 4 Metagenome | ecosystem: Environmental > Aquatic > Marine > Oceanic | place: North Atlantic Ocean...
ATGACCGTTTTGTAAATGCAGTGTAGTTTGTTTCCATTTAGCTACACAAAAGGTGGGTGATATATTATCTAAAGCTTTAGCAAAATCAGTATCAGAGATAGCATTTGGGCCATGCCTGTTATTTGATACCTGTTCTAGGCTATCGCTATCTAGCTGCTTTAGATTTATCTTTTCCATAATATACTCGGTGTGGCTTAACGTCTCCTGATTCAAATAAACTTAAGTCAGTCTCTGCTTCACTTTCTGTCATGTAAGGACCAGAGACTTCTTGCCATTCCTTATTATTTATTTGTATTATGGTATATGCACCGCCGAATGTCGGTACAACTTTATATTTGCCTGTATTCTGCTGCATAATCAACTTTTCTTTGTATTGCTTGCTGATGCTGCCTCTCTTGTAAGAATCTTTGTACACCATGTTCATCTAGTTTTTGAAACCATGATGGCATTGGTGTACCTTTATTCCAATCACAAGGCATATAACTTTGCTTTGCAATATAATAATTTCGATAAGACTCTACTGGGTCATGAGTCATACATTCAGGCAGATTAGACATAGCTAATGGAAACTTTGTTAAGCCTCTATCTCTTGGTATATTGAGTGGTGCCTTCTTTAATCTCTCTAAGAGTAACGATTCAGTTAAATGTGTCTTTTTAAAACGCTTAGTAAATTCATTGCATAGTTCTGCAAATAATTCATAATGCCAATTGTAATTATGTAATGATTCTCTTGTCCATACAGTGCATGGGTGGTTGTGATGTACTGCTTTGTATAGTAATTCTTCATCAATAGGGTCAGGGTGTTCCCAATAGTTTATAATACGTTTACCTGACTTAGATGGTTTCTTAATTGTGCTACCATCTAACATACGGTGAGCTGTAGATATCATTTGTGCTGATTCTACAATCATCTTAGGCACATGCTTATCACAATGCATTTGTGCTGCAACTACAGGGTCTTCATGCAATATGAATACGTTCACGTATTATCACCTTCTGTATATATTGCTGTCTTTTGCATATCAAATACACCCTTCTGTTTTTTTGGTGGCGCATTTCTATCTTTAGCTATCTCACCTAGCCTATAAGTTTTAATCTTCTTATCTTGTAATGTAAAGATACTCATAGCAACAATCGTTATCGCCAATGGAGATAATATTGTTATATAACCTTGTATTTCGTGTATATCCATTTATAAATTATACCACGGATAATGGAAAGTTTTCTTTGGTTGTTCTTCATCATAGATTTCGTCCATCACAAAGTGTTTTGGTATAGTCAATAATTGATGATTGCTTTCCAATTTGTAATTAACAAAACTAATATCACAAAATTTACTGTTATCTACATGAAATGCTAAGTAAAATGCTGGTAAGTCAGCATGTCCAGGTAATATGTTTATACCTAGTTTCTTAGCAATTAAGTAAGCTGGGATAATGTCAATAGCCTCTACAGGAAAAATAGCTTTGACATCTTTGTCTTTACTTGCAGCAATTTGGTCAGCTAACTGACTGGACCAACTTACTACTTCATCCCAGCTTACTGCTGTGCTGCTGCTGTTTGGTTTAAATGCCATATCTTCTCATACTCCTTTAATACATTATTAGCTACAGGTAATTGTAAAAAGTATGCTTCTATTTCCCACGGACAGTCTTTATAATTTACTGACCTAGTGTCAAATGTTTCACCTTTCCATATCTTTTTATCTACACTAATATCTCTTAATTCTCTTCTTAAATACTGTTTTATGTGTACACACTCATGTGTAATTGTCACAATTAACTCTTCAATATCATTTAATATATCTTGACTAACAATAATGTTAAATTCATCATCATCTTCTTCATGCATATAACCTACTGCTCTACCCATGTCATCTTCAAGTCCTACCTCTACATTTATATAGATTGGCTTTAGTCTTCTAGGCATAAGTATTTTAAATGCATTTTCTACTGCATCTCTAATGGCTACACCCTGTCTAGGGTCATCAATACCTACAATATCTAGTTCTATTATCACTCTTTACCCTCTACTATTTCGTTTTTGCCTTCCATATATTCTAACACAATCCAAGAAGATGAATTGATTTTATCTGTACCACCAACACCATCTTTGAATACAACTCTTTTTTCATCTGCAAATATGTCAGCCTCTGGTATGTTTTCTTTCTTCCTGTCACCACCATTGCAGAAAATAATACTTGCTTTCTTATATTTTTTTAATAGTTCATGTATCGCATCAGATGAGCTACCATCAAAGTCATCAAAATCTATTATACCGTCTACACATCTTAACTCTTTTATAATAGACTCTCTTTCATCATAAGGCATAAATGGCTTGCCTTTTTTATTAGCTAACCAATCATCAGAATTTATACCCACATATAACTTATCACCTTCTTTAGCTGCTGCTTTAAAATACTTTATATGTCCACTGTGTAATGGGTCAAATCCACCAGTGACAAGTGCTATTTTCATTTTCTTTTGTACCTCAAAGTTAATCCTGTTTTGCTGCCCTTAAAATTATTAGTGCAATGTAATCTTTTGTTATCAAATATAATTATACTGTTTTCTTCAAATCTATATGTCTTACCTGATAAATGTTGCCAACACCATGTTGGAAACTGTGTAAGATGTTCTTTATAGAAGAATTCATCTATCTTTCTACCTGTTTTGTTTGTAATAGCATAGTCCATTGGACAACCAGGTAATGCTGTGTTGACATCATAGTGTTTTACTGGGTGTATCATCATCCAAGTTTTACTGTCTTCTTCCCACTTTTGGTCAAAGATTACAAGACGTCCAGTACCGTTAGTGTGGTCTTCTAATGGAATGACAATATTGATACTATCTTTCCATTCTTTTTTGAAGTCTGTATGTGGGTAAAAAGGCTTTGTGTGATGGTAATAATTACCAGATACGTAGACATAATCTGTACCAAGACACTGCCTAATAGTTTCTTCTACTAATTGTAAAGTTTCAGGTGTGACTGGAGCTTTAGCCATCTCCTCTGTGTCATATTCATCAAAGTTATGATAGATATCTAGTAGCTTATTTCTAGTATCATCACTGAATACTTCACTTAACTGAGCAGTACGCATGTATATCTTCCACAACTTTAGATTCTAATGTTTTATCATTCCACATTCTATTTAAGCCACTTGGATGTGGTACTTTTAGATGTGGTATATCGTGTTTTGATAGCCACTCAGAGGCTACATTACCTAATGCTAGGACTTTATCATGACATTTGATTTTATCTAAATCATTATCTGTCTTATTAGTCCACTCATAGTCTTTACCACCTAACCAAGTTTTTACTCTTAGTCTGGTAGGTGACTTTGTAATGTGCTTTTTACCAGGTGCTTCACCAACAACAATCATTTTTTTCTTAATAGTTTTCTAAGTATTCTTAGTCCTGTTTCTTGTACCCAGCTATTATCAGGATTTTTATTCATCCATCTTTCAATCTTTGCTTCAGCTTCATTAGGTACATATTTTTTTCTATACCAAGCAGCAAATTCAGGCTCTTCTTTAAAAAGCGCATATACTTCAGATGATGGTACTTGTTCAGACCTGATACAGTCTGCATATACTTGAAATTCTTTTTCTCTCATTAGTTTCTCCTCATATTTGCTATATCTATAGCAGCTTGCTTATCAATAACAGGTACTGCATTTGACTTATGCATTTGTGCAATACCTTTGACAAGAGTACCAGTGTATTTCATAGGTTCTTTTTTAAATGCAGTGTATTTGCCTTTCATACCCATTGATGGATAATCTGGCTGTTTATTTTTTGATGGTGTTTGATACTGTTTTTTAGGTTCTGGTTTGTGTGCAGCCTTTGGCTTCCATTCACCACGTGTGTATAACAAATAATCATCAAAGGACAATATCAAATCATCCATACGATTTGCCTTGGCCCATTTGTTATGCTTACGGTGTGACTCTTGAAGTTTAGCTATTTTAGCTTTAGTGTATTTTACTTTTGGTTTTTTAGTATTGAGACCTGGTGCGCCTCTAAGTAAATGCATAGTCATATTAATATCTCCTGTATTAATATTATACTATTCACCTCTATAAATTATCACCAAAATCCATAGGTTGACTTGATTGTAAGAAGTTTTCTTCTGCCTGTATTGAAGCACCATTGTTTTTCAATATCTTTCTCATCGCCTTCTGCTCTAATGATAATGTGGATGAGTTAGGTATATAGACGGTTGTAGGGACCCCACAGATGAGTGCTAGCAATGCTAATCCATTCAATGAACCATGATAATATTTACTATTTTTCAATATTTTTACAACAGAAACTAAGTCTGATGATGTATCACTATCAAAGTTCCAGGCATCTGTATTCTCTAATTCCCACTTGTTTTTAAATTCTGCACTTAGTCCTACACCTTCACTATCATCACCAAATTTATATGAATGTGTATACTGTGTCTCACCAGTACGATATCTAGGTTCTAAATCAGCTCTTAGTTTTGGAAATGTAAGTGTAGTCGAACCACTACTCTTAAAGAATAAAGATTGGAATATATCCATACTCACTACAAGTATCTTATTATCTGTGCCACCTGTGGATAATACTTTATCAACAGTAAATTGTACTTCTCTTTTATGTAATTCTGAATCTGTAGATGCATTATACATATCTACAGCATTACCTGTATCACTATCTACCCAAAATACACCCTCATCTGCTAATTGGTTATAATTATCCTGGTATGGTACAAATGGCAGCCATTTTATCTGAGCATTGTTCACCCAGTCACTATCAAAGATAGAGTCCATAGACTTTTTACGATATAATATCTTACCATTACCATCAGAATCAGGGTACAATACTCTAAAGTATGGATTCATATACTCAGAATCAGCTCTTTGTGTGGCATTTGGAAAGTAATCTACTAATTGTGATTGCAGTGCCAGTGAATGAAACAATCCAAAATTTACATTTTCTGAATCAGTGTAGTGATAACCTTTTCTACGTGCTTCTTTAGCTTTGTGTCTAAGTCGTAACATGACACGAAAATTAATGTTTGAAATAAACTTATTTTTATCATCAGCCATTAGATGCTTGCCTCTTTAAATTTAGCACCACAACGTTTGGCTAATGCTTTCATTGTTTTTTCTTCTTTTGTTAATATATGTCTTTTGTTAATCCATATTGTTGTAGGTATTTCCATAGATAATGCTAAGAATGATAACCCACCAAGTGTACCATGAAACTCTTTTACTTTAGACATTTGTCTGATTACTTTGTCTAGTTTACCTTTAAACTTAGCAAAGTCAAATCTACTATCCGGATAATCAGCTTCAAATTGCTCTTGAAATCTACCAGACATAGTTTTGTTTGGATTGCTAGATGCAAAGTGATAACCCACATTAATTACAGGATTTCTGAATTTGTACATTGGTTTAGGTAATGACCAATATGGTTCAAAGCATCTATCTATATTGCAAGGGATATGATAAGCATCATCACCTTCTCCAAAAGATGCACGAAACATTACATACGTTTCCATATCACTCGGCAAAGAACAACTGTATCTTGTTTTTTTATCTAACTCTTTTTCAGATTCACAGTCATTTGATGGCAAATATGTATCGTACACTGTAGGTAAATATGGTGAAGCATTCATGTTTTGTACACCATCAAAATTATCTACTAAATCATCTACTCTTAGACCAATAGTGCCATCTTTCATTTTTGGATAGTATACAGTTGGTTGTTTTGAATCATAATTGTGGGCCCATAGACCAGCAATACACAAAGTGTGTGCCAAACCAAAATTAAATCTATCTCTTAAATTTGTAGGTGTGTATCTTGTTAAATCTGTGTCCTGAAAACACTGCACTTCATATATGTTTCTAAGTACTAAATTAGACTTATCTTGCTTATATAAATGCTTTTTGCCCTGAGCAAATGCTTTATCTTTATGTTCTTTACCGTCCATAGTGTATTTATTACACCTCTGTGCCGTATTCAGTCCTACAATAATATTCCCAAGTCTTTAATTTATTGCCTTTTTCATCAACACCATGTAATTCAAATAAACCTTCAGTTAACTCTACTTTGTTTCTAAAGACATATTCTCTACACTCAGATATTGAATCAAATGTCAATGTTCTCCAGTCTGTCTCGTAAGGCACAGGACTACCACTATACCACAGCATAGCTGTGATTATAACGGTATAACCTAAATCATTAATCATTTTTGCCATCCTTTCATGACATCATCAGAAAAGTTATTGTATGAGAATTCTAATCTATCTACAAACTTAACAGCTTCACCTTTTTTAGAATTGATAGCAACAAAACCCTCTGGGTTAGTCACTTTAAATCCTTTGCTTGTTTTAATAAATTGTTTTTGCTTATCTAATGATACTAGTTTTTTTATTATTAAGACTTTTGCTTGTGTAATGTAATCAACAAATTGAAATGCTTTCTTTAATATATCAGCATTTTTACCTAACTCACTACGTAGTTGGCTTTTTGCAGCCATTTTAGTTTCTTTTGCTGCATCTGTTTTTACTTTACTTACCACTTTGTCTTGATAATACGTATCTACATACTCAATATAATCTTTTACTGGATTCTTTTGAGCCATTGGCAATTTGCCTTTTCTAATATTTGAATTGATATAAGTTTTTATGCCTGCACCTACCGCAGTAGATGGTATCATATCCATAATTGCTTTTAATTTATCAAACCCACCAATTAAGTTTTGTGCTTGAGCTAATAAACTTTCTACCTGTGTTTTTTCTGTATCTGTGAATGCTACATTAGCACCTTTAAAGTATGCATCATCCATAAACACTGAACGTGTAGCTTTTAGTTTTTTTACATTTACACCAAATCTAGCTTTATACTTTTGTAAATCACCTCTACCAGAGTATGTAGTATGCCACACTACACCGATGTCTGCATTTCTAATATTCGTACCTGCTTCACTCTCCACATCCCAAGCATATACAATAGTGTTAGGATGTACAGTAATAAATCTTTTACCATCAATTGTTTCATACTTTTGTTCACCTTTTGTAAATAGTAAATCACCTTGTATGACTACACCTTTTGGTATGTTTAATTTTTGGAATTCTTTATGTGCTATTGCTAACTTAGCACCAGTTGCAAACTTACTTTTATCTTGTGGACCTTTATATGTAAGTGGTGTTTTATTGAATACACCTTTTGTTGACACAAAAAACTGACCATCAGCAGGGTCTACACCTGCAAATATAGCTGGTGCACCGTCCCATTTTAATGTAAGTTTAGTTTCGCCTGTACCTAGACCATTAACAATGTTTCTACATGACTCGATAGCTGCTTTTGCACCTGTATCTCCTCTTTCAAATAAGTCTTCATCAACATGAGTGAGATGTAAATTTTTGCCACTATCAGCTGCCTCATTCAAAAACTCTCTAACCGAATTCATGTCCTGCTACTCTTTTCATTTGCTTCTTAAACTCTTCAAAATCAGGTTTGTTCTTATAAAGCTTAATACTAATTTCATCGCGTTCTTTACCTTTAATACGCCAATTGTAGCCATCTTTCTTGTGTTCTGGGTCAGTAGTTTTTACAACACGTCTTTTAAAGCCATCTTCCCATTCCTCAGTTTTTTCACGTATGGCCTTGTTCATTCTTTCCATCATGCTTTCAGACTTTTTGTTTTTGTCTATCCATGCTTGATATACTTTATGTGCTGCACCTAAGTCACTTTTCTTTGCAGGGTCTTTAGCTCTACCTGCTGCTACTTTGGCCCTTTGAGACATTGCAATTGCTGCTTGCATTTTGTGTGCATCAGTCTTACCTGACCCTTCAATCTTATTAATAGATGATTTAGCTTTAGCTGAATCGGTAAAACCCAAACCATGAATTGTACCCTTAGGATTCTCATCCGTATATAAGTCACTGTGCTTATCACTACCAGTTTTTTGACCAGGCTTTCTTGGAATTCTTTTTGCATCTTCTTTAAATGTACCAAAACTTATTAGCTCCCTATTTGATATTATTTCAAAGTATGTTTTAGATTCTCTATCATTAATTTTGTTATAGTTTTTTAACTCTACTTCAGACATAGTAGGTCTATATGTAAACACTTTGTCTTTAGGATTAAGCATGATTTGACCTGTAGTTCTCATCACACCTTTACCTTTATTAATACGTATTGGATTCATTTGTGGATTACTTTTAGGTGCAACACCCAAAGCATTTAGTAATGACTGTGGGTCTTTTGCTTTCTTTACTTCTGCTGTAGCTATTTTTAATCTACTTTCAGAAGACAATCTATCTGGTTTTTGGTCAGGGTCTGACATTTTATAACCTGTCCACGGTAATTCAAGACCATGATTAGTTCTTACACATATATCTTTAGGATTAATTTTCTTTACAACACTATGATATTTTTGGTCTGGCTTTTCATAATTAGTATATGCTGCTTCTATAAGATAGCACACTTTACCGTCTGTGATTAATGTATTACCAGGAATTTGTGATTGTAATAGACTTTTGACTGCTGCATCTACAGTCTTTTGATATAATGCTCTTCTAATTCTTTGTCCATCTGGTGATGTCCAGTTCTGAGAATCAGATGCTCTACCACCACCTTCTTTCTCATCTTTTTTTACCATCACAGATGCTGATACTATTGCAACACCATATTCATTTAGGCCTTCACTATAACCAGTTGTAGTATCTCTTAGGAATAATCTTTCTATACCTGCTCTTTGTGACTGAACAAGCTTAACTTCAGTAGGATAGTTTCTATCTCTGTTCTTTACTAATATCCAACCTGTATCTTTAAAATGCTTTGCAGCTACAACACACATTTACTCACCGTTTAAACGTGAGTTAACCTTGTCCCAATCTATAATTTCAAATACTGACTCTATAAATGCTGCTCTATCATGACCATAAGTATATGCATAAGCATGTTCCCAACAATCAATAATCATCGCAACATTATCTACTATTCTGTAATTTGGAATAATATTTACATACCCTTGCATGTTCATAAATACCCAACCAGAACCTTGTAGCCTAGAAGCTTGTTCTTGAACTTGCTTCTTAAAGTTAGCATAGTTGCCGTAACGCTGACTAATAATATGCTCGGCTTTTCCTATTGGTACGTTGCTATCTCTACGTTCCCTTAAGTTATCGAAGTACAATCCATGAAGATGTGCTCCGGCCTTATTAAATGCAAAATCGCCAACACCATTATTAAAGTCATCCACTAGACCACGGTATATCTTATTATAATGTACGTCAAAACCAACTTCGTTAATTGCTGGTTTCAATTGGCCTATATCGTGACCAAATTTCACGCATTCTAATGGTTGCATAATCTACCCTTGTATCGCTTTAGCTTTTTCCGTTAGCTCTTTTGCTAAACTATTTAATCCTTTTGCTTCCTCTTTTAGAGCTTTGACTTGTGCCAAAAGGTCCTCTTTTTGTTCTTCTGGTGTAGGTTCAGGGATGTCTTCAGCAATTAAACCCATATCAGGATATGCTGCATTTACTACGTCTACTGTGATATCAGCTATTTCAGATAGATTACCATCTTTAGCTAAACAAATCATTTCAGCTTCTTTTAAATCTACAGCTTGAAGCATTTCAATAAACAAGTTTTCTCTTTTTAAGTCAGGTAAAGATTTACCCTGTGCAGAGTCTACAAAACTAGGAAATAGTTTTAGGTAAGACCACAAGTTTTGTGGTGAGTCACCGTCTTTTTCTTCTTTATCAAATGGTGGTTCACCTTCGGGTAGTAATGAGTTGATAGACTTATCAAAGTTCCATCTCAATATATATTGTAATGGTGTGTGATTACTGTACTTTGTACGGATTAAGTCTACTTTTCTTTGTTTGGTAGTACAAGCATCGAGTTCTCCAAGAATCTCGTACACTTGCATGTCTTGTGGTTTTGTCATAATATAGTTCCTTATAAATTTTTTCTTATAGTATCATATACTTTTTTAGCATTTCTTTGAAGCGGTCTTGGGAGACCTTTTTTAAAAGAATCAAAGTCATCATCTGATGCTGCCTGCCTCATCTTACTAGCTGACATACCAGCAACGCCTTCATCATCTGGGTCTCTTTCCCCCGCGCTTGTTATAGTTATACTATCAAAGTCATATTCTTTTCCATTATATTTATTCAAAAGTGACTCAAATTCAGATACTCTATCTGAACCAACTACCATATTAACACTATCAAAGCGTTTTTCTAGGTCTTTCATTAAATCAAATATATTGCGACCTTTATGGTCTTGCACAATATTACCAAATGCTGATTTAGCATATTTGAGTTTGTCTCTGTATAATAGTGGATTTTTCTTTTTATCTGATGTCTTAGACAAAAATACGTAAGGTGTACCTTTTACGATTTTACTCACCTTACGTACTTTGTTTACCAGTTTTTCATGACCTACAGTCGGTGGATTCATCCGGCCGAATGTAAACACCGCTGTTTTCATATTAAACTACCTATATCTTAAATTTGGCTGCTGGTGCATCTACGACTGTTCCAGCAAACTCGATATCTTGACCTTTATGCTGTTTGTTTGAAGTAGTATATTTCCAAGCTGCTGTACCGTCAAAGCCTTGCCAGTTTCCTGATACCGGACGAATCTGAATATCATTATTACCAGCTGTTTTACCAGTCACATAGCCTTCATAATAAACTCCGCCACCTTGTACTGCTACGACATAGTCTCCTACGCCACAATCAGAATCTCTAGTTGAGAAGCTTAATGTGTATATACCATTTTCAACTTGAACATCAGTAGAAGTTCCAAGGTCTGTACCAAATACGCCCTCTCCATCAGAATCTGCAATAGATGTAGTTCCTTTTGTTGAGTCGCCTTTCATGTACCAACCTGGCAGCGCTTCCAAGATTTCTAATGATTTGACTGTTCCTTTGTTTCCATCAGAATCCGAAGTTGCTACAGTATTTGGGCTTGCTTTTGTTGAAGTGACTGCGTGTGTGACTCCAAAACCGCCGACTGTAGCTAACGTATTATCGTCAGAATCAGTAGTCCCCGTGGTAGTCGTATCAACAGAGCCCACGTACTGCAGAGCTGTCTCTGAGTCTGAACCTCTAAATACGAATGGTTTTCTATAACCTTTATATGCCATTTGGAGTCTCCTTAAAATTAAATGTTATTGTCGACAGTCTATTTATTAATGTCGAATCTCAAAATCGTCTAAAGATTCAAGGAGAAGCTTCATTTTGTGCTTCATAAGGTAGTTCATCCACAACTGAATGTTGCCTTTTGACTCTGTATTGAACTGTTCTTCTATTTGATTCTTGTATTCAGGTGGTGTCATTTGCAAATCAATTAAGTCTTTATTGCGTATCCAGTTTTTTTGGATTTTTGTAGGCCAATCATTTGGGTCTGTGTCCAATAGTCTTAATTGTTTTTGTGTGACTGGTGTTTGTCTTG
>Ga0163180_10002004_pt1 | contig 11450 bp, 6 predicted proteins | sample AtlANTMetagenome_2_FD_109647 | JGI IMG/M metagenome (GOLD analysis project Ga0163180, IMG submission 109647) | Marine eukaryotic phytoplankton communities from the Atlantic Ocean - Atlantic ANT 4 Metagenome | ecosystem: Environmental > Aquatic > Marine > Oceanic | place: North Atlantic Ocean...
ACCAAATGTATCAATAACGTTTGCAGTAGTTCTAGGGAACCAAATAAATGATCTAGCAGCAGGGAATCGTTTAATAAACCAATTAAATCCATCAACAACAGGTGAATCAGCGTTAAGTGCTATCTCACTAGTTGCCATATCAACAGCTTCATTACTAATCATTCCATTAGCATCATGCCATTTATTATAGATTTCTTCAGTAGCTTTTCTAAGACTATCTTCAGTTATCTCTTCACCAGACTGAGCAAGTTTATTGAATGCAGTATACTTAGCTTCTGTGTTAGCAATTACTGACTTAGTAAATCCGTCTAATGCTGTCATGGAGTTACCTCCAAATCTAAGAACAGGATCTGTTGATATTGCATCTAGATCTTCAAAGATATTTAGAAGCATCTTAGCTCCATCTTCACCTTCTGCACTAGAAGCGTCAGCAAATGCTCGTAATGCATCTAAACCTTTTTCAGTTTTAACTGCAATATCACTACGCATGACATAACTTACATCTTTAGGATTGGTTGAAGCCTTCCTAAATACAAGCCTCATATGACTAAATGCTTGTTGTAAAGTATTGTCTAATGCAAAGTGAGCAACCATAGCTTTTCTAGCGTTAGTCAGATCACCTTCTGCAACGGCTCCAAACACGGTTGCACTACCTCTACCTAGTAAACCAGTCAAGTTACCAGCAGCAGCCCTCATAGGCGTTCCTAGAGCTGATAGAGCAGAGTTAAATAAATTACTCCACATTGCCTTGTTGATAATTGAAGGTACTTCAGGGTTAAGGTCAACAACTGCTTTCTTAAATACTCCTAAATTCTCACCAGCCCATCGATGTAATTTAAACAAAGAGTCTACATCACCATCAGTGAACTCATTAGCAAGTAATAAAGGTTTAAGGAATTGAGGGTTCTCTCTTGCTACAGTCTTTAAAGTATCAGTCCATTCTTTAGCTTGTGGTATAAGTTCAGTTAATCTACTGTTTGTATTAGCTAATATAGTATCAGCAGCTGCATTGATGACTTCTTTATCACCAGTTTCAACAGCTGACTTCCATGCGTTCATATGAGACATCATAGAATTAGCTTCAAAGTTAGCTAAACCTTTCTCTACCATTAGTACTTCTAATCTATCAGCCATTAAGTCGATAGTTCTATTTATAGAAGCACCTTCTTCCATTAGTCTAGCACCTTCAGACATGTCAGCAACTTGTCCAGCTTCAGAAGTAACAAGATAAGCTCTTGCTTTTTGAGCATCAAGGTCTATCATCTGTGCTTTTAATTGTTTAATTGCACTAGATATACCTTTCTTACCTACTATTCTGATAGCAGATTCATCAACTGATCTCTTGAATTCATCCAATAGACCAATGATTTCATCAGGTTCTACTCTAGGATGTAGTAATGTAGCTGCTAGTTTCTTACCAGCATCATCCATTACTTTAGCTGAAACAAGTTTATTAGATTTAAGTCTCTTACTAAAAGACCCACCTTCTTTTAACTGTTGTGTTAACTCACTAACTAAGGTTCTATTACTTAGATTCTCTAGTTCAATACCTTCTTTACGTGCAGCTTCATGGATAAGGTTTCCAATTCTACCCCATGCAGAGTCAACGTTGTTTTGAATCTGTGCAGCATCAGCTTGAGCACCAATGATACCATCAGCATCTTTAGTACGAACTAATGTTTCACCTTCATCAAACTGAGACCAATCAATAGGATCTTCACCTTTACTTACATAGTATTCATTAAGTAAGTTAAGTTCTTTTTCTTTACGTGCATAGTTTCTAAGTACAGCATCTTCTACTGGTTTATCAGAGAACTTGATATCTGTAAATTCATCTTTAGCTAAGTCATTAATATTCTTATTACCACCTTTAGCTGCAGTGAATTTAGAGGCACGTTTCATGCTTCTACCAGCACCTGCTATGTAAGCTGCACCTTCTACTACACTAGATAATAATCCAAAGATAGCACCTTCATTAACATTTTTAGCTCTCTTTTCTCCAGGAGAATCATCATCAGTTGTAGCAATACTATTAGGTATCCATTGGAATGTCTTAGGCCAATACTTCTTTAAAGTACCAGCTAAGTTATCATCTTTTTGGTTCTGTTCTGCTACATAATCAACTAAGCCACCAGTACCAATATCGATACCAAACTTAGACATGTATTCAAATGATTTTCTGTTACCTAAAGATCTTAACCACTTTGGACCTGCACCTCCAGCTGCTTGTAGTTTTGTACCAGCTGATATTGCCATACTTCTAAGACCTAGTGAGGGTAACACTAGACCAGATATATTACGGACAGCTGTAGACATTTTGTCTTCATACTCAGGTAGTTTAGGTACGTTGAAACCTGTTGCTAAGTTGAAAGCATCTGTCATTGTGTCTATAAGACCAACAGCGGGGGCTACACCTTCATATAAGTTTTGTGGTAATTCTTCAATAGTTTTCTCAGCTACATCTTGAGCAAAGCCTAATGCACCTGGTCTATTCTCTTGTCCTTCCGTAGAAGGTTGTTGTACTTGCTCAGGTTGGGTAGGAGTATCCGTAGGTACTTCTGAACCTGGTTGTACAGCAGCTTGGACATTATTAATAAGATCGTCTAATGCATCTTTATCAACATTAAGTCCAAGTTCTTCATTTTCCATAGTTATTTTTCTACAATAGGTACGTTACTTGCTATTTCTAGATTCATAAGACGTGTTAATTGTTTAGGCGTAAAACTTGTTATACCTCTATAATTATATTGAGTTATTAAATCTTTATCACCTAATTTATCTATTATTTCTTTTAATCTAAGATCAGGAGCATCTTCTAAAATTTTCAACTTTTCTTTTAATTTAAATTTATTAACATAATCTTTGTAATCAGGATTAGCAATTAAAGCTTCTATACTTTTTTTAAGTACATAACCAGGTTGTTTACCTATTGCTAATGATTTAGTAATTAATTCTGGAGAATAAAATAATTGAAATTCATCAGTTTGACTTGGTTCTATGAAAGCACCTAAAGAGTCTTCTTTATCAATATAGGATTCAGCTGTATTTAACATTTCTTCTATATTGCCTTTAGTTTTTTGTAACGCCTTTTGCCCTTTAAGTGTCCAAAGACTCATTTGATATTCTGACGGTTTAATAGTATTTTCTATTTTAGCGTCTTGAATAAATTCAAATCGTTGATATACTCCTTCAGCGTCAGGAGATAACATCCCAATACCAGTTGCATTAGCTGTATCAACCACGCTAAAACCATTTTCATCTAACCATCCTCTATGTACTTTATTCGCAGTTTCTACTGATTCACCTGCTCTAGATGCTGCAATTAATGTATTTAATTTCTTTTTAGCTATAAATAGTTGAACTCGTTCTTGATTATCTGACAATACTGTATCACGATCTAAACCTTTTGCTAAAGCTGAATCTGTAAGCATATCACCTTTAATGGTGTCTAAATATCCTTTCCAAGTATCAGGTAAATTTGCAGCACGTAAAGTAGCTTTAGTTTCTTCTACTATTGCTTGTAGTTCGGCTTTAACTCTACCGTTTGATTCTAAATCAATATCCTTTTCTATTTGTAAAACTTTAGATAGATCATTACCATTAAAGATTTCAGAATAATTAGCTTTAGCAGTTTCATATGCTCCTCCAATTTGAGCTGTTGGATCTACAGCATCTAGTGCTTTATACGCTTCACTCTGTTCTCCTAAAGTATTTCTAATATTTAACAAAGCATCTTCTTTTATTTGCTTTGCTTGTTCTATAGAAAGATCACCTTTATATAATGCAGCTATTGTATTTGTAGCTCCAGCTTTTATACTTTCATTTCTTAAAGAAACTTGACCTTCATTATAAGTATTAATTGATTTTTGTATCCGTTGCCATTGTTCTGGTTTAAGTATTATCTCTCCTGTTTTACCTGCTGCATGTGGTATAACCAACTTACCAGTTTTCATTAACCTTAATTCTTCTTCAGTAAAATCACCTGTACTTGATAAACGTTCTAATCTAACAGTATAATTTTCTTTTGAATCTTCTACAGTTATACCTCTAGATGGATCAACACCTTCTTTGATATGTAACTGCATTTGTTTCGTTAAAGCACTTCCATCGTTAATTAATTGACCTCTTGCAACATCAATATCATTATCAATTTTAATACTTCTTTCCGTTAATACGGTTTTAGAAGCTTTTATATTTCTAAAACTTTTGCTGTATTTACTTTTCTATCAACTTCTTTCCAAAAATTATCAGCAATAAATTCTTTTTTGGTAAAGCCTAGTTTTTTATAACTATCAAGTGCAAATTTTTTAACTTGAGCAGCTCGAGCTTCAGGGTTATTTCTATTTTCCTGCCATTTTAAATTAGCTTCTGAATTTTGTAATAGATCTTCTCTAAAATTAGAATCTAAATTTTTTGTAGCTTGATGAGCTAGAAATTCACGTTCTTTTAAAAGACCACCACCATGTAAAGAAGACATGTATTCAAAATCAATATCAGATAAACCCATTGTTTTAAGTTGTTCTAGATATTTAGTCCGATCTAATTTTAAAGCATCAATTTCAACTAATCTTTCTACTGATTCTTTGATTTTATCTGGATCTTGTATTTTGTTTATACGTTCTATTTCCCATTTAGCTTGTTCATCAGCTTTTTGTTCTGCTTTTTTTCTTTCGTTAGCTTTCTTAAGTGACGCAATACTTTGTGAGAAACTAGCTAACTTGCTAAACATCTCAGGTAGATCTAAAGTAGCAGCTTCTTCTTGCTGATCTCTTTCTCTTAATTGTGAGTGGTATCTATCTAATTGGCTAGACTGCCTAGCGTAAACATTTTCTAAAAGAGTTACCCAGTCGGTAACTTTTTGAGGATCGTATTGTATTGTCATTGAATTTTAAAAGGTAAAGCGATACTAGCAATAGAACTACCTATACTTAAAGCATCCATAAATGCTGCTTGTCCTACGTTCTGATAAACAGGAGCAGGTGGTGCAAGGTCAGGGCTCTTGATAATAGCATTATTAGCAAAGCTTTGCATCTGAGCTGCTCTTGCTTGACCAGCTGCTTGGCTACCAGCTTTATCTAATTCAACTTTACCTTCTGTTAATTCACGAGCTTTACGTGAACCTTTAGCTAAGTATTGACCTAGCTCTACAGTACCAATTCTAGCAGCGGATCGACCTGTTTGACCGCTAGCAGCCATTTTACCAGCAGTATTATCTTGTAAAAATTGTTTCCAGTTAGCTTCATCTTCTTGTAAAGCTTGTCCTATTTGATCTCCAAATTTAGATTGTATATCACCATAAACTTGTGCTACACCTAAATTAGTGGAATCAACAAGTTGGTCATGCATAATACGCTCAGTGTTTGTAACACTAAGAGTTTGCATCCAATCTGCTTCTCTTTTTTGAAGCTGATATTCATAATTTCTCCGAGCAGTTTCATTTGCTGCTCTGGCTTGGGCTCCTAAGCACACGGCAAAACTCAATAAAGGATAATTTGTTTGGTCCAAATTCTACTTCACGTAAGAACTTGAATCCAAGGAATTTAAGTAGCTTTAAATGGACGGCGTTGCGTTTATCAACAACGTTCCACAGCAACTTATCAGGTTGTCTTTCCACATAACGCTTTGCTTCCCTTACAAAGGTCATTGGGTACTCAAGGATAGCGGGTGTGCATAGCATCCAGATTTGACCTCCAGGGTCTACTCCAGCCATTCCAGCAGTCTTGCCGTTAGGCACTGTGAAATAGACACAGGAGGGCTTCTGAACAGCATCTAATAATGCTTCTGTAGAATCTACACCATGTCCTTCTTCGACCTCTCTACGGTCTTCTGGACGTAAATTAAAGGCCACCTCTCTGGCAGCCTCCAATGTGATAGGATGGATAAATTTAGACACTCGAATAAAACTTGTTGGTGTAATTACCTTCCCATGTCATTGAATATAATGTTAATGGGCTAGGATGGTTTGATTTAAGTGTAAGTGTTGTATTTGTATTTCTATCATATATAGGTATTACTTTCGTTTGTAATAAATTATATGCTGGTTCATTAGCTTCATAGTTATCAGCTATTGGTGCTTCATGATCTTCAGTATATGTTGGTTTACCTTTTCTTGTAAGTATTGTTTGGAAGAAACCAGATGCACCTAGATTTAATTTAGCTCTGTGTAAAACTAATGAACTTCTAGTATCAGATCTAACTGAATCCCCTTGTATACTTGTTGTATATATTTTAGGAAGTTCAACTTCCATTTCATAAGGTATACCTAATGTAACTTTTAAATCATGCCAATCACCATCTACTACAAAATTACCATTACTTATAGATATATCACCTGTAAAACCTGATGGTCCATCAAACCAACCTAGTTCTTGACCACGGTTAGCATACACAACCATATCATCCTCACTCTGTTCAAAAGTCCACCAATTAGCTGGTAAAGGATAAGTGGTTTTATTTGTTGTTGGGTTATATGGAGATATTTGTCCAGTAACATCTGTTGTACCAGTTTGTGCTGAGCTGTTTGAGTTTAACCAAGTATCATTATATTTAAATGAATTAGGAGTAAAACCACTAGCAATTATTTCTTTATCTACATACGCATTGACATTTGCTTTTGCTCTAACTTTTTGACCTATAGAATAACCATGATTATTTAATGAGATAGTAACAAGTGTTGAATTAGCTGCTTTACTATAAGATACTCCTGTTGCATCTGGTGTAGATGGGTAATAAGATTCTGGTATATCTACTGTTACTGCATAATCTAAATAAGTTCTTTCTATATCTTCAGGGACGAATATATTCCCTTGGTATATTTTAGGTGTATCAGAATGTCTTTTAAAATCAAGCCTAAGAAGCATACATTTACTATGATCATCTACAACAATATATAAATAATCATCTATAATAAAATGGTATTGAATATCTTTTTCAAAATCCCAAGTAAACCAAGCTTGATGTGCTCGTTTATCTGAAGTATTGAAATATTTATAACAATATAAAATATGTTTATCTTTTTCACTGAATGCTATAAAACCATTTTCTTTAGAAGCAGAAATTATATTCAAATCTTTATCTAGTAATTTACTAACAACTTTACTTTGTTCAATAACATCAGGTTCACCTTCCCTGAGAACCCTAGCCATTTCCATGAACCTACTATGTTCTCCTACATTTTCTAAGAAACCAATAGTAGTACCAAGTGAAAATGGATTAGTATTATGATTAAAATTATAAGCTGATATAAAGTTTATCTTAGCTGTTAAAGGGCTTAGTACATCACTATCTGTAGTCAACATGAACTGTTGATTCTTAGTAAATAAAACTAGACCACTATTAACTTGGATACCATCATAAATAATAGCTGGATATTCAGAACTACAAGAGATATCAATTGGATCAGTACCTGTAAATGCTATAGCAGATTTAGCCCAGAAATTATAGAAGTCTCCAGGTCTAGACATGATTACATTTTCATCACTTAATAAGACAAACCTGTTCCTAAAAAACATCATCTTATTAATTGTCTTACCAATGAAACTAGGTCTAGGGTTTGTACCATCAACACTTGTATCTCCTACTTGTGCGTTATCCCATTTTGGTGCGAATAAATCAGTAAGTTGATTACTTGCATTTGAAAGTAAATATTGATTATTGTTACCAGTACCAGCTGTAAATACATAATACATCCCATTTGCATTTTCTGCTTCTTCTTGAGAATAAGCAAGAGAAACAGTATTAACATCAATTACTCTTATCCAATAAGGTTGTGGGTCGTTAGAAGGGTAACTACCACCAGCTTTCCAAGCTTCTCCATTATTTTTATAATACCAAACTTTATCACCTGAACTATATCCATGACTATTAATAGTTATATGTCCATCAGAAGCTGAAATACTTGAAGTAGCTATAGTTTTTTGATTACCTGTAATATTTGCACCATTTAATGCAGTTAAAGTAAATTCACCATTTTCTGTTCTAATTAAAACCAAAGGCATAGTACCAGGATCAATTTCAATATCCGTACCTGGTTTAGCACATTCTTCCCATACACCTTCACCATCTCTATCGTTATTACCAAAGAATTTTACATAGTAATCATCTTCTTCAGCTTCACTGTTAGCTACTTTAACTACATAACCATGTTTACATTGTTGTGGTAAATCAGCTATATCTTTAACTGAATCAGTTAATACATTTAATAATTCACCTACAGAAGTAGATATATTAAAATTACCTGAATTTGAAATGTATATACCATTACCTATAATTTTAATAGCAGTAGGATTCCAACCAGTTATATAAGGAACTTGTATTTGCTGACCTGTATTACCATCTCCTGTAATATATAATTGTGTACCAGCATTTGCATTAGATTCAGATGAAGCAAGTTTAATACGATCAGTTCCATCAGGTATAACCCAGAATTCAGTTGGTGTATTAACTGCAGGTGTTATATGACCACTACTATAATCACTAACTGGAGTATATGTGATACCTGTTCCTTGGGAATTAGTCCATGTATATACAACTTTATCACCTGTGGATAAACCATGATTAGGTAAAGTTATTGTATGTGGATTTGAGTCAACTGATCTATTAATAGTATTATGATCAATTGCTATAATAACTTGTGGGGTTTCAGTTATAGCAGCTTGTAAAGCACCTAAAATACTTTCAGCAGTAACTGTTGTTTTAGTATCAAATGAGGTTGGAGTTGGTCGAATTAATCCAAGGTTAGCTTGTATTTTAGATTCACTAGTTTCTTCAATAATTACTTTATAATAACCATCTTTTAACCAAACATGAAAGGAATCTCCAGTTAACCAACCTTCACCACCATGTAGTAAATCGTTTGTAGTTGTATATCTTGCTTGATATGTTGTTGCTTGGCTGTCATCTGGTCCGCTACTGTCTGTAAATGGTACAGACTGACCAGTAGTTGTTATACGGAAATAAAGGTTTGATCTTCCAGTTTGACTTCCTTGATTACTACTGTTATAAACACTGACAGTATAGTTATATGCTGTAGAAGTATTAGAAGAATCTGCCTTTACACCACCAGCTGCACTATCGTCAGTAAGAGATGAGTTACTATTTATAGAAAATATACGAGTACCTACATTAGGTGCATACGCATCTCTACCATCTCCAGAACTGTTATCACACCTTATCGTTGCTGAAGTTCTACCTGCATGGTCAAGCATGAAACCATTTGCATCACAGTAGTTGTTACTTGATTTAATTAACTCAACTCTTATGCGTGTAGCAGTAGTTGTTGTAGTAAAATGATTGTCATTACTACCATCCTGATTAAATATGTTAAGTGAATACTGACTAGAATAAGCTACCTTTTTTAAATCTATAAAAGCTTCATCTGGTCTACTAGCTTCTTTTGTACTAGACATAGCAGTAGTCTTAGTACGATTAGTTATATAAGTATAATCGTTAAGAGTTAATGTTTGAAGATCTTGATCATTTGTATGTGTTAAATAAGTGCTTAAAGCAGAAGAACTACCAACATAGTTGACATTAACAACACTACCATCACTACATTTCCACATATTGATATCACCTGTTCTACTGATCTGACCTAAGTATTGCTCAGTTTCATCTCTGTAGTAGTGAAACCATTTACCTGCATCTTGAGAATCTGTAGCAGTGCCTGCTGAGTCTAATTGTTTAATGAATTTAGTTCCTGGTCTTTTCATTAAACCTTCTGTTATATCAGGAAAAACATTCTTTGCTATATTTACTTGACCAGGTACTTTAACTTCATCAGGTTGTTGAGAAATACCAGCCGTATAAGATGGTATTGTTTGTGTTACATTTGCCATTATCTACTAAGTACAGAGAACGGTGTATAAGGTCTATATCCAGATCCATGTGGAATACCAAAGAATGAATGGTCTCCTTTGTCACAATCGTAATCAATACATGAAGCTCTAGATTTAGCTTCATCTTGTTGTAATAATTGTACCAATGAAGGGTTTGATACAAGCTGTGTAGCTGCTCTTACAGCTGCTCTATAGGTTATGTATCTTTGAAATACATTTGGTATATCAGCAAACGGGTAAAGAGTTACAGCATCTATATAAACGTTAGATTCATATTCATCAGTATGATATACAGTATCATATAACCTCCCATTTCTAGTTACAACATCTGTTGTTTTAGAAATTAAACCATCATTAATATCATACCTTAAAGTATTAGGAGGAAGTGTTATATGTTTAGTGTTATCATCTGGTTTGATTTCTATATGCTTTTCAGTATTAAAATGCCAGCCTTCATTCTGTACATCTTTATTTACTTCATTAAGGATATTGTATATAAATGCTATTTCTGGGTTAGTAAAGTTAAGGGTGGTTATTGGTGACTGACCGATGGCTCCCAGTATAGAGTTGACTGCGGATAATTCGGTATCGAGTTCAGTTGTTGTGGTAGCCATGAAAAATTTTTGAGAAAAAAAAAGGGAGCCATAAAGACTCCCCATGTGTGTATAAAATATAAGTTAAGTAAAACTTGCGTTTGAAACAGCAGTGTTATTGAAGTTAGCAGAAACGTCAATACCAGCTACAAGTTCAACAGCAGCTGCAGAGTTTAGGAAGTCAGCTCCCATTGCCAACCTACCTAGAATTACGTCTCCTTGGTAAACCACTGAAACGTCACCAGATGTTACTTGAACAGAAGGACCAATAGCTTCTACGACACCAGCAGCTTCTTTCTGGAAGATAAGTCCACAAGAGTTTGCAAACTTAGCAGCTGTACCATAGTTGTTTGTAGTCTTCTGACCACCTGCAGGTGTACCACTGTTAGCAGCAGCATCCTGATCACCCATTGCTTCACCAACGAAAGTACCTTCATTATCATTTGAAGCACGTGGGTTCATATCAGTCTTAGTACCAAACTTACCAAAGAACGGAATGTTCATTGACTTGTAAATCTTGATACCAGCAATAGATATTATACCATTACCAGATTGTAAAACAGAACCAGTTTCATCACGGTTGATTAAACCATTGTTGTTTACATCTTGGATAAGTGCATAGTACTGTCTTGGGTTAATAACAGCTACTCTACCATCACCACTAACACCTTTTTCATCTAAAGTTGCAGCAGCATCATAAAATGCATTTACTAATTTAGCTGAATCATAAGCATCAGCAGCAGTTGTACTAGCAGCAGTACCAACCTTAATTACAGAACCACCTGGTTCAACGAACCCTGACATGGTAACTGGAGAAGGCTGTCTAGCAGCTTTAGTAATAGCTCTGAAGATTCTTCTATCATAGTTCTCAGCTAGAGCATAACCGATCTTACGAGAAATTTCTCCACGTAAATCGTAGTGAGCAAGAGTCTCGTCTAATTCATAAACGAAAGCACTGGAGATGAGTAGGTCATCAACTGTGATTGTCTTCTCTGCTACTGGAGGAGTCTTCTCATCGTTA
>Ga0163180_10002008_pt1 | contig 11430 bp, 9 predicted proteins | sample AtlANTMetagenome_2_FD_109647 | JGI IMG/M metagenome (GOLD analysis project Ga0163180, IMG submission 109647) | Marine eukaryotic phytoplankton communities from the Atlantic Ocean - Atlantic ANT 4 Metagenome | ecosystem: Environmental > Aquatic > Marine > Oceanic | place: North Atlantic Ocean...
CGACCCAATCCAAAGGCCATGGGAAATCCATAGATGACACAGTCTCCGTAGTGCAAGGCCCGAATGGGGAAGAGTAGAGACTGCTTGTCTTCTGCTTCTTCATTGCTTCTCGCGCGTTTTCGGTTTTCTTTTGCAATTCTTCGGTTTTCTTTTTTGAAAAATAGCCAGCACAAAAAGCTGGTGACGATAAATCCACCGAAGCTGGAGAGACCATCCCAAAACTTGAGAAGATAGATGAGATCACCTTCCACATATTTTCCGGAGGGATCCATACCACCAAAGGCTTTGTAGGGCTCATAAAACAGAGCATGACCAAGATGTCCTCCGACAAAGATACCGACGATCATCCAGTTGAGAACGCGATTGATAATATCGGGATCCAGTCCATCTTTTTTGGCTTTGTTCATTGCCATATTGGTGCCAAACCACAAACCAAGAGCGACCATAATCCCAAAGCCATGAATCTCAAAATCAAGGACAGGGATGGTAAATTTGACGGGTGCAAAAAAAGGAATCATGTATATACCACAGAAAAACCTCGCAAATTTTTCGACCATTTTTTGACCGAAGCACATTTATCTATTGCGAAATATGAAAAAATTAAGAACATAGTCTAGTAGAGTACAACCCAAACTCGAGAAAGTTTTATCACAGAAAGGGAGATGTGTATTTGGGTATCCACCTTCCACAGTGTTAAATCTTCTCCATACTCTTGATCGTTGCACAATATTACACCGCCCAGTCTATAACATTGGCATCGTTTTTCTTCAATTCACGAATGGTCTTGCTCCGGCAAAGCTTCTCTTCTCTCCCCCGATTTCATGTCCTCCTTTCTTTCTTTTACCAATAAACAATGGGCGCTTGAAGCGTGCGATATCGTCAAAGCTCGTCGGCTTGAGCTCGACTATGGTTTACCACCACTGGTTGCGCGTTGTCTCCAACCGATGCTTAAAGAGCAAGATCCGCGCGAATGGTTGATTCCTTCATTTGATCAGCTTCATGACCCTTTTTTGATGAAAAATATGGAAGTCGCCTGTGTGCGTCTTGAGCAAGCGTTTGCCAAGCGCGAACGGATCCGGATTGTGACGGACTACGATGTTGATGGTACCACATCGAGCCTGATTTTACAGGCCCTCTGTCGGATGATGGGAGCGGGGGATCTCATCGACTACCATATTCCCTCACGCTTTACCGAAGGCTATGGATTTTCGCTTACTGCCGCCAAAAAAGCGGTTCAGGATCAGATCGACCTGATTGTCACCGCCGATATTGGGGTTCGCGATCATGAGGCCGTTTCTTTTGCCGCAGCTGCGGGAATAGATGTAATTGTGTGCGATCATCACCTTCCTTCGGGAGAATCCGTGCCCAAAGATGCGGTGGCGGTATTGTGTCCTCCACAAGATGGATGCACCTATCCCAACCCTGCTTTGGCGGCATGTGGTGTCTCCTTTAAACTGGCACATGCCATGATGCAGCGGGCAAAAAAATGGCAGACCCAGCCTGAGCTACAGCAAAAGATTTTGCGCTCGATGCTCAAGATTGTCTCTATCGGAACTGTGGCTGATGTGGTCTCTCTTGCCACCCCAGAAAACCGAAGTATTGTCGCGTTGGGATTGGCCGAGCTTCAGAATGGATCACGACATTCCGTTGGGCTTCGGGCGCTGCTCAATGTCTCCGGAGTCAATACCGCATGGATCACATCCTCAACCATTGGATATCAGATCGCGCCGCGAATCAATGCGGCAGGTCGTTTGCGTCGCGCTACCGAGGTGATCGAGCTCTTGGATGAAAAAAACCCACATAAGGCTCGTGTTTTGGCAAAAAAACTCGATGATCTCAATATCGAAAGGCGAACCATCGAGCGAAAATTGGTCCAGCGCTGCTTTGCGCATATGCCTGATCCACTTCCGGATTTTATTACCATATGGGGACATGAGAGCGAGGGCTGGCATCGTGGGATTGTAGGGATCGTCGCTTCGCGAATTCGCGATAAAACCAATCGTAGCACAGCTGTTATTACCGTATGTGGAAATGAAGCTCGTGGAAGTGTGCGTACGGTTCCCGGTGTACATGCGGTAGATGCCCTTACCTATGCCAAAGATTTGCTCCCCAACTTTGGTGGACATGCGGCAGCAGCGGGGTTTTCTGTAGCCATCGATAATCTCGAATCTCTGCAAGAGCGGCTCGATACCTATGTGCGGGTATATTGCTCCGATATCAGTGCCTATGAAAAACTTTTACTGCGTACACAGTGTACTTCAGAGGATATCGATCTTGCCTTTGCTCAGTCTCTCTATAAGCTTGGACCTTTTGGAAAGGACAACCCAAAGCCGTTGCTGTGGCTCAAGAATGTTTCTCCCACCAAAATCCAGCTTCTCAAAGATGCGCATATTAAGTTTAAAGCAGGAGTTCATGATGTTCTGTGGTGGAACTCCAAGGAACATCTGCCCAAGCTGCGGTCAGGCAATGTCGATATCGCTGCAGAGATAGAGCTTGAGCGCTGGAATCAGCGCCTTCGAATCAAGCTGATGGCTCGTGATATTCGTGAGAGCATCGTCGACTAAGAATCTACTGCAGAAAATCGCCATTGCCTTCGATTTTGTGCTTTAGCTTTCGCTTTAAATCGACATCGGAAGCCAGCAGAAGATCAAAGGCCTGCTGCCATTTTGTGGTAGCGATTGCGGTTTGGTTGACTTTGTTGGCAGCATCGCCCCAGTGGATATAGATCCAAGGATCTGCTGGGCTTTTGTCGGCGGCAAGCTGAAAAAAACGCTGGGCTTGGGGCCACGACCCCTTATGCGTATAATACCATGCCGTCAGGATTTCTTTGTGTGGTTGCTTTGGTGTTGATGTGGTGTTTAGTGTGTCGTGTATGACATCTGGAACGACAATGGGGTCTTTTTTGCAGGCCCAAAATAGGGACAACCAGAACATCATCGCTTAAATCTCCCGAGCCCAGAGCATCTTGGCTCCCTTTTTCATTGGGATACGAAAACAGGCATACCACATCATGATGGTGAGCACGGCAAAGAGACCGATACTCAGAATTTGGCTATTCTGGAGTGGAATGTTTTGCTGAGAGGAGAGGATGAGAAGATACACAGGATAGCTTTCCAGTAGAAGTGTGGCAAATACGGTGCTCAATGCCATGACCATATACAAAACACCAGAGGGACTTGCGGCGAGCTTCGATGCATTGTCTGCTTTAAAGTCCGGATACATGGCTCCCATTCCCACAGCAAGCCCAGAAAGAGCAAAGCTCAGTCCTGCGGCGGTGAAAATCGCCGTGGCAATCAGTGCCGTGTCTGCTCGTAAAATTGCAGAGGAAGATACTGCCAGAATCTCGCCGGTAATGAGCATCGGGGGCAATCCCGGCCATAGCTTGGAGTTGAGATATTGTTTGGCGGTGATGGGGCTGGTGCGAATGACCCAAAAACCTCTGCCCTCAATCGATACAGCTGAGAATTGAAATCGGGCGGCAAGGGCAGCCATCACAAACCCGACCAAGGCCAATATTAAGAAAGAAAGAGCATTGATCCACGGCTTCATCCATGGTCCTTTAAAGGCCTCAACCGGTAGGGCGGCAACCGAGATCATGGCGATCACCACGATCGAGCCCACCAAGAAGATCTGTGTCCACTGCGCTGGGTCTCGTAGGAAGCAGCGGATATCCTTGCTGACGATGACTCTGGCCAGAGGCTTTAGTGGTTTGGTACAGATCGCAATAAACGCATTTAGGAGTGTGGATTTTGCCATGCGCGCAACCCGTGCTTCTTGCGCTTTGCTGCGGCCATCATCATAGAGAGAGGCATTGATCCATCGTGCGATTCCCAAAATGGCAATACCGCCAAAGATCAATAGCCCAAATTCAACCATTGGAATGCTCTGTCCGGATAAGGTTGCGAGAATGACTTTCGAAGACCAGCTGGGAGGACTGAGTAGGGGAAGAGGGGTTTGGATCTCAGCAACATAATCGGCAACACTGTTGAAGTTCTCGGTGTTGGCCAGTCGTTCCGGCCGTAATGATCGCAGCCAAATGAAGATGGTAATCATCGCGATGACACCGACAACCATCAGAGACTCTCGTATTCTTCGAGCCGGAAAGGCGCTGACCAAAAGACTCGCGATTCCGATGCCGATCGCACAGGGAATGATCGAAAACATCAGCATACAGAGAAACATCACAGGGTAGAAATACCAATCCGAGTCATAGACAATACCATAGGATATCAGGATGGGTAAAGCCAAAGAAAGAGGCATCCATGCGGATTGAATCAAGGTGTCGAGCATCCTTCCGAAAAAAAAATGGGCTCTGCTAATCGGTAGAGAGAGGAGCAATTCCAAATCATCGGATAGATAGAAAGAGGAGAGTGCCGTAACCGTGCTGGAGAAAACGAGGAGGCCGAAGATGCTGAGCATCAAGATATCGAGCAGCTTTCGCAAGATGAAAGGCCCCCCAATCTCAATCCCATACATGGTGTTGATTCCCCACCAAAAAAGAACGGAGAGAGCAATCCAAAAGAGGATCCCGAAGACTCCAAAAACTGAGATCAGCCGTTTTTCATTGCTCGAGGATTTTTTCCATTGGTTGATCAGCCCCATATAGCGTGGCCAGAGGAGCTTTCCGATCATCGCTGTGGTCCGGATTGGGTATTGTTCTCTTCTGCTTCTTGGATTGTCCAGCGGATAAAGGAGCGGAGTAATTGGTTTCTTTTGGCACCCCCGACCAGGGTGCGTAGATCTTCATAGAGGGTGGGGTCTCGGAGCAGCAGAGCGGCGGTGCCTGTTCCTTCATTGAGGCTCTTGCTGGCGACCTGTAATTCGTCAACGGCGAGGTTGATCTTTTTGAGAACCTCTTTTTGCTTGGGGTCGTAGAGCAGCGCATAGGCCAGAGAGTCGGATTGTTCGAAGCTATCTGCAAGCCGTCCAATGGTGGTGGCCGCCTGTCGAAGCTCAGTAATGGCCTCCTTTCCATTATCGCCGTAGACCAGCTCATGGGCAACTCCAGATCCATGTTCTAGAGCTTGCATCGAGGTATTGAGAGAGCCCGTGGCTTTGTTTAGACTGTTGAGACTCTGGGAAATGTTTTTGGAGAGTTTTTTATCATAGAGTAGAGCGTGAATGAGCCCATCTCCTTCCTTGACCTCTTTGATCATCGACTCCATCTCTTGTACACTATTGGAAATCGATTTGCTGGTGATGTATGCATCCTCTTCTGTGCCCAGCATGATGTTGACTTTCTTGCTGATGGTGTCGAGCCGGTTGAGGGTTTGGGTAAGGTTCTTGGCATACTCGACAAAATCGAGTGCTTCTTCAGAGTGAATGAACTCGCCATTTCCGATAACGCGGCAGGTTGGATCACCCATATTGATGTTGACCAGTTTGTCTCCTAGGATCCCGACTGTATCGATGCGGGCGATCGATGAGGCCTTGGGAAGAACACCTTCACGAGGGTTTTCTTGCTCTGGAGTACATTGGCGAATCAGGTTTTTGTATTTGTTTTCGAGTGAAAGATGGACGACCAAGGTTCTTTTTTCATCGGAAGAGAATGCGATGTTCACGACTTCCCCAACATCCCATCCAGATAGACGCACAATGGCGCCTTCCTTTAATCCAGATACATCTCTCCACTCTGTGATCAGTGTGTATCGATCCTCAAATATCTTGGTGGATCCACTGACCAAAAAAAGAAAGGCGCCAAGTAGAGCAAGTAGGAAGGTAACAAATAGCCCCACACGTAGATTGTTGTTTGAACCCATATCCACTCCACACAGTGTAAAAAATATATCTTGGTCATGAGTATACCATTTAACCTGATTTCCTATTCCTTCATGAGAAGTCTTTCTCATGTTGAGAAGATATCGCTTTGAATAGGGGTTTTGGGTCTGTATGTGAAGATTTTCATCTCCAATACAAAGGGGCGTAGCGCACAGAGAAAGGAGAAAGGCTAAAGGATAGAATGATAGTGAACAGAGCTATATTGATCTTGGTCACCGATAGACGTTTCATGCTTTGAAAGCGAATTCTCATTGTTGCTGTATAGAGCGATACTCTGTACGTCTTGTTTTTTTATCAGATTGATTGAATGTGTTTTTTCTCCGTTCATTGTCGATAACCCAAACTTTTCTCAAGAAGATCGGAGGATAAGGATACCGTCTTATAGGCTAGAGTTTGCTCTTTGGGGTAAGTGCGATAGTTTAGGGCCGTGATTATTATTACGGAGAGATGTACAGTATGGAGAATGTACCGCGCGTTTTGATTGTGGGTTCCACCGGGTATACCGGTCGGGCTGTGGTGCAGCAATTGTGTCGCGCGAAGATCCATACGGTTGCCCACATTCGTCCTGATTCCCCAAATCGAGAGCGAAAGAGAGCCTATTTTTCTCAGCTTGGATGTACTGTGGATTATACGCCATGGGAGGCGGATTCCTTTGTTGACATGCTGAAAAGACATCAGCCCACGCATGTCTTTTCACTGCTTGGAACCACCAAAGCGAAGGCGCGTCGGGCGGCTCAGGCAGGCAAGGAAGCAACCTATGAATCGGTGGATCGCGATCTGAGCCTGCTGCTTTTGCTGGCGATCGAGGAAGTTGTTGAAGAACAGCCCATTCACAAGCAAATTCGCTATCTGTTTCTCTCTTCAATGGGGGTTACCGAGCGCTCTTCCAATCGTTATCTTCAAGCCAGAGCGGCGGTAGAGCGTCATATTCAGCAAATGCCTTTTCCATGGATGATTGTCAGACCATCCTTTATTTCAGGTCCGGATCGAAACGAGAGGAGACCGATGGAGCGGGTGGGGTCGATTATGGGGGATGCCTTTCTCTCAACTCTTTCTGTGATGGGGATCAAACAGCCCTATCAGCAGTATGGAACGTTAAGTGGAGCACAGCTTGCCACAGGACTCATCGCTTGGGCTTTGGATCCAGAAGCATATCGGAAAATCCTAGATACTCGGGCAATTCGTCAGCGCATATGAGGAAGCGTAAGGGTGCAAACAGAGTTTTCTGCTTCGTTTTATCAAGCGGAGATTTTTTGCACAGATATTTCAGAGTGAGTGCCGATTTTTCCGATGGAAAATGTGCAATGGCTCTCGAAGATGCTTGAAACGCGATGAATTATCTTGACGAAGCAATAATATCTGTTTATCTCACGATTGCCATTGCACATAGCCAATCATGAGAGGATGTCATGGAGCTGATCACTGATGCCAATATTATTTCTGGATATCTGTCCGATGCATCCAATACACATGGACATGCGGAAGCCCTTCTACGCCCCAAGACGACCCAAGAGGTATCAGAAATTCTTCAGCTGGCACAAAAATACAGCATTCCGATCACAGTAACTGCGCAGCGAACCTCAACCACAGGAGGGCCTGTTCCCGAAGGTGGCTGGCTGCTGTCAATGGAGCGGATGAATCGCATTCTTTCTCCAACCGAGGTGGAAGGTGGTGTGATATTGGGAGAATACCAGCGTCAGATCGAGCAAGCGGGCTGGCTTTTTCCACCGGATCCAACCTCGCGAAATGAGTGTAGCATTGGAGCGGCCATCGCCTGCAATGCTAGTGGAGCACGAAGTTTTCGCTATGGTGGTACCAGACCGTGGATTGAAGCCTTAGAGGTGGTTCTTCCAACAGGAGAGATTCTGCGGGTTGATCGCGATACGCCCATTCCATCGAACTGGCCACAGATCGAGTGGACGGAGCCCGCAGTGAAAACCGCAGCAGGATATGTTCCTGCGAGTAATCTTCTCGATTTGATGATCGGACAAGAAGGAACACTTGGGATTATTACCAAAGCCTGGACACGGATCATTCCGGTACCGAAAGAGGTGATGGGTATGATTGTGTATTTTTCCGATTTGGAGTCATGTCTCTCCTGTGTCGAGGCACTTCGGGTGGGTGCGGAACGGCCCGGACAGAAAGCCGAGGAGGGGGCCTTAAATCCCAGAGCGATTGAATTCTTTGACAATCGTAGTATTGCTCTGATGCGGGCGCGGGTAGAGGTTCCGGATGCCGCATGTTGCGGCTTGTTTGTGGAAGTTGAGTACGAAGGAGAATTGGATCTTGATTCATGGTTTGACTGTCTCGAGACGTACAATGCGCTGTGTGATGATATTATTGCAGCAGAGAATGATACCGAGCGGGAAAAGCTCTATCAGGTACGTCATGCCATACCGGCAGGGGTTAATGAGCAGATCATCGCCAACAAAATGCCGAAGGTGGGGACGGATTTTTCGGTTCCAGATACAGGACTACGTGAGATGATGACCGCCTATGCCAATGTTCCGATGCCGGCGGTCCTATTTGGTCATATTGGAGATAATCATCTGCACCTCAATCTTCTACCAAGAAATGCAGAAGAGTTAGAAGAAGCACGTGCACTCTATACAGTGTTGGCGCAAAAAGCCGTACAGCTTGGAGGATCGGTGTCGGCAGAGCATGGAATAGGAAAGATAAAACGTGCTTTGCTTGCATATATGGTAGGAGAGGAGGTTCTTTCCTCCTTTCGTCAGCTCAAACAGACTCTCGATCCCAATTGGGTGCTGGGAAGAGGGATACTTTTCGAAAAAAATAATTGAGAAGGGGCGCGCAGCCCTATAGGTGATCAAAAAGATTTTTTTATCGTGTAAGTTTTGATCAAGGAGTACCGTTGTCTCAGAAAGAAGGAAAACCTCCAAGCTTGGAGGAGGAGAAACGTGTGATTATTTTGGCCCAGCAAGGCGATCGAGATGCTGCATCCCAGCTGTACCATTGGTTTGGGATCCGTATATTTCGCAGTGTTATCCTGACTCGATTGCCCGATGTGGATCAAGCTGAAGATGTCCTATGGGAAACCTTTCGGATCGTATTTGAAAAGATTGCCCAGTTTCAGCCACAGCAGCGGAGTATCTTTTTTTGGATTCGAAAAATTGCGATCAATCTGGTGATTGACTGCTATCGAAAGCAGGTGAAAAAACATAAAATTGCTGAGGCGATTTTGGCCAAAGATGCACTTGATGAGGTGATGTCAACACCGGAAAAATCTCCTGATCAGGGGATGGAGAGAGCTGAATCGCGTGCTATGATAGAGAAGTCTCTCACCAAAATAAACACCCGCTATGCGCTCGCCTTAAGACTTCGGCTCCTCGAAGATCGTGATCGCGAGGAGTGTGCAGCACAGCTGGGTGTGAGTGTAGGCAACTTCGATGTTATCTTTCACAGAGCGTGTAAAGCGTTTCGGGATAATTATCCACCATGAGTGATCTAAAAGCCGAAAAATTGAGAGACTGGTTACACGGACTGCACGATGGATCTGAGGTGGATGTACATGTGCGAGAAGCGGTATATGTGCTTGCACCCCATCGAGCTCCCGCTCCATCAAAAAGTATAGAGGCTCTTTTTTCGACCTTAACAAGTGGACCCTTGGCTGCATCAGGACATGATGTACAAGAGGAGAGCTATGAGCGAGAGCAGCAGCTTCTTCGTCGCTCGAAGAAAGAGAACGATCTCATTCCAAAACGTTCAATCGAAGATGTTTTTGCACAGCTAAAGGAAGGTCCACTCGCGACACTGGAATCTGTAGAGCAAGAATCGAGCAATGTGGTACCCCTCCACTCAGCAGCCGCTCCGGAGTCGGTCGATGCGATCCCACCCAAAAAGCGTTCTTGGAGTGTCTGGGGAACACTGATTGCTGTGGCCGCGATGGTATTCGTGGGAATTCAATATCCTGCACTACAGCAAGCGACATCACCAGCACTGAACGAGAGCATGCAATTTACAGAAGCACCAAGCGAAAAACATACAGAAGAGCGAGAACCTGCGCCCACAGAAAGACCGGCGATCTCTGTACCGGAAGAGCCCAAACCGGCTGCATCAAAATCATCTTTGGAAGATAAAGACTCGAGTAACGTTCCTTTTACAGGAGGGGGAAGCGCGGGTCCAAAGCTGAAAAAACGCAAGAAAGTAGAGAGACAAGCAAAGTCGAAGCGCAAGCCCAAGCAAGAGAAAAAAATTGAGCAAGAAAGTTCGGCCCAAATTTTAGATGCTGAGGAAGAGGGGGGTATCGCGATATCTTCGAAGGAGGAAGTCGGAAGCCGTATCGATGCGAAGCCCTCATCAGCTCGGGCGACTGTTCGGGATCCTCTGGATGTGTTGCGGATGGAGGCCTTGCGTGGAGAGCAAATTCCCAGCACTGCCGAGATGAATACATTATCCTTGGAAGCGCTCAAGGTTGGCATTCAAGATCCCAATACAGACCGTGCCTTCTCTGCAGCGTATGAAATCGCTCGTCGCTTCCCTTCTCAAAGAACTTTGGTGGAGTCGATGCTACGCCTAAAGGGAGTGGAGAATCGGAAAAAAAGGTTCCTGCACATTCTTTTGGGGGATTCCTTTCGAGCCGAAGGAAAGCGCGTAAAAGCAGAGGAAAACTATAGAAAGGCTCTGCTATTGCCAGACTGATTGGAAAAGAATACATAACGTTTGTGTATACATGAGGACGATATGGCGGTACCCTCTTTTCTAGCAGAATACATCGGCTCCTTGCTGACGACTGATGCGCAAAAAAATCGACTGGAAGGATTGCATTTTCGAGATGCTGGTCATGGCTATGATCCCTTTGGCCTACATCCGGCTTTTGTACACTTGGGACTTGGAATTACACGATTGCCATACGAAAAATACTTTCGTGTTCAGAGTCATGGTCATGAGCATTTGCCGGCAGAAGGTGCCGCAATATTGGCCTCCAATCACTCTGGAAATCTGCCTTTTGATGGCATGATGCTTTGGACAGATGTACTGCGCTACACACAACCTGCCCGTATTGTTCGCGGGATTGCGGATCATTTTGTTCCGGCTCTGCCCTTTATCGGAACCACCTTTGCACGAGGTGGTATGGTTGGTGGTTCTCGAGGGAATGTCCGTAGCCTGCTCGAGAGTGGTGAGATGCTCATGATTTTTCCTGAGGGAACCCCGGGGATTATCAAGCCATTCTCCAAGCGCTATCAGCTACAAAAATTTCGTGTTGGCCATGCTGAGCTTGCGATACGGCATCAGGTTCCGATAGTTCCGGTTGGAATCATTGGGGCGGAGGAGCAGCTTCCAAGCTTATTTTCAAGCCGGAGAATCGGAAAGATGTTTGGAATTGAAGCGGTTCCGATTCCGATTATTCCGATTCCACTTCCGGTGCGATACCATATTTACTATGGTGAGCCGATTCACTTAAATCATAGAAAAGAGCAGGCCGATGATCCCGTGATTGTTCAGGCAGCTGCCAAGCGGGTCCAAAATGCGGTGCATGAATTAATCCAGCGTGGGCTTAAGCAAAGAAAAGGGATATTTCGATGAAGCGAGTATTGGTAACCGGAGCCTCAACCCCGCTCGGAGAGAGTCTTATCGAGCGCTTACTCGAAGATTATATGGTCGAGAAAGTTCTGGCGGTATGTGAAAAAGACA
>Ga0163180_10002010_pt1 | contig 11425 bp, 9 predicted proteins | sample AtlANTMetagenome_2_FD_109647 | JGI IMG/M metagenome (GOLD analysis project Ga0163180, IMG submission 109647) | Marine eukaryotic phytoplankton communities from the Atlantic Ocean - Atlantic ANT 4 Metagenome | ecosystem: Environmental > Aquatic > Marine > Oceanic | place: North Atlantic Ocean...
AGCATCTGCTGGGAGTGGAAGGTGCCCGCTCCGCCGGTGATGCCTTGGCAGATGAGCCGTGTATTGTTGTCGACCAAAATCGCCATGGTGTCCTCTCAGGCCTGCGTTGCGGCAACAGCAGCTTCGGCGGCATCCGCCATCGAGTCTGCAGTGATGATGGGTAGGCCCGAGTCTTCGAGCAGCTTCTTGCCGAGTTCTACATTGGTGCCGGCGAGCCGAACCACCAGTGGCAGATCGAGTCCGACGTCCTTGACGGCAGCGATGACACCCTCTGCGATGACATCACACTTCATGATGCCGCCAAAGATGTTCACCATGATGGCCTTCACGTTGGGATCCTTGGAGATGATCTTGAACGCGTTCTTGACCTGTTCCACCTTGGCGCCGCCTCCGACGTCGAGGAAGTTGGCCGGCTCAGATCCGTAGAGCTTGATGATGTCCATGGTGGCCATCGCCAGTCCCGCACCGTTGACCATGCAGCCGATATTGCCATCGAGCTTGATGAAGTTCAGGCCGGCCTCTTCAGCCTCGACCTCAGCGGGGTCCAGCTCGGCCTCATCGTGCCACTCTACGAGCTCAGCCTGCCGGAAAGCGGCATTGGAGTCGATGGCGATCTTGGCATCGAGTGCCACGACCTCGCCTTGGCTGGACACGATGAGCGGGTTGATCTCCACCATGTTGGCATCGGCCGCCAGGTAGGTGTTGTACAGTCCCTTGAACATCTTGCAGGCACCCTTGAATGCTGCACCGGTCAGGCCCAGTCCAAAGGCCAGCTGCCGGCACTGCCAGTCGCCGATGCCTGTGGCCGGGTTGATCCAGACCTTGTGGATGGCGTCGGGGTTTTCCTCTGCGACTTCCTCGATCTCTGTACCGCCTTCGCTGGAGACCATGAGGACAATCTGAGAGGTCTGTCGGTCGAGCAGCACCGCCGCATAGATCTCGCGATCGATGTCCGCACCGGTGGTGACGTAGATGGTCTTGACCTCTACACCCTCAGAGCCGGTCTGCTTGGTGACCAGTGTGTTGCCCAGCATGCAGGTGGCGGCAGCACGCACCTCATCGATGCTGCGGCACAGCTGAACACCGCCCTTGCCTGGCACGTCTGCGGCGCCGGCAAGAACCTGTGTGATCACCTCTTCAGAGACCACTTCCCTGAAGCGTCCCTTGCCTCGTCCACCGGCGTGAACCTGGGCCTTGACGACCCAGAAGTTCCCGCCCAGTGCTTGGGCTTTCTCGACGGCCTCTTCGACGCTAAAGGCAGCGCTTCCCGGGGGGACTGTGACCCCATGTCGGGAGAGCAGCTCCTTGGCTTGATACTCGTGCAGCTTCACGGCGTGGCTCCGATGTAACGGTTGGTAAGTAGGGGGGCGCTGTGCTTAGCCCAGGCGCCTAGGTGGCTGGTCTTCGGCCTTGTAGCTGCACCGATAGATCGGTACGCCTCGGCCTCCACGCATGTGGACCCGCTCGTCGACGACCTGAGCGGTGATGCCTGCGATACGGGCAAAGCCGAACAGCAGTGTGTAGTAGTCGGACTGGGTGAGCCCGCTTGCGTTGAGCAGTGTCCCGCTGACCGCATCCACATTGGGATAGGGGTTGGAGATCTTGGGGTTCTCCTTGAGGACCTTGACGGCTCGCTCCCGCATTCCCAGCGCAGTCTTGAACAGTGGATCGTCGCCACAGATCTCTTGGCCGAGGGCATACTGGATGGTGGCACGCGGATCCTCGGCGCGGAGCACGGCGTGTCCGAAGCCAAAGATCTTGCCGCCGCCGGCAAGCTCGTTTCTGCAGAAGGTCTCGATCTCATCCGGATCGGTGGTGCCCACTCGCTTGACGAAGTTCAGGCACTCCTGGTTTGCACGGCCATGGAGCGGTCCGTACAGGCCGGCCATTGCTGCCGCGAGGCTGGAGTACTGATCTGCGTGGCCGCTGGCGACAGCCTTTCCAGTGAATGTGGAGAGGTTTCCGCCACCGTGGTCCATGTGCAGGATGTAGAAGGTCCGAAGCAGGCGACTCAGCTTTTCGTTGTCGGCACCGGGCACGCCCATCATGTGGACGAAGTTCTCGACCAAGCCTCTGTCCGGCTCGCTGGGGATGGGGTCGCCCCAGCCGCTGCGGAGTCGGAAGATGTTGGCGATGAGCTCTGCGGAGCGAGAGACAAGGTTCAGGCCGTCTTCGTAGAAGTCGCCCGTCTTTCCGGTCATTCCCAGCAGGGTGATTCCGTTGATGAGCCACTCCATCGGATGGCCGTCCTTGGGCAGCTGCTTGAGGACCTCGATGACCTGGCCATCGACCTTGGCGCGACTGGCCAGGTTGGCGCGGCACTCCTGGAGCTCGGCCGCCACCGGAAGGTTCTTGTTGTACAGCAGGTAGATCACCGCCTCGGGATCGAGGTAGGCCAGGTCCGCGACAGGGTAGCCAACGTAGCTGACACCCTCCTGCGGATCGACGCGCGATGTCCGGACGCGGCCGACTGGAAAGCCGCGGAGTCCGGTGTTGAGGTGTTGCTCTGTGATGTTGAACAGGATGCTATCTGCGCCCATGGTGCTCATCTCCCCATTTTCGTCACATGGGCTTATCCGGCCTGAGGGGCGAATGCCGCTCAGATTCTGAAGAGTCATTCAGATGGTGCGAGTCCCGCCCGGATTCGGCCGGTCAAATCTCGGTCTACCGCCTTTGCTGCAACCTTGATTGCATTGCGCACTGCGCGTGCATTGCTGCGGCCGTGTGCCTTGATGATCACCTTGTCAAAGCCCAGCAGCGGTGCGCCACCGTATTGCTTCCAGTCGGTCATGCTTCTGAGCTGTCGGAGCCCCTGGCTGAGCATTGTCAGCCCCAGTCGCCACAGAAATTTCCGAGCGTAGGCGTCCTTGGCGAGGTCGGTGACCACCTCGCTGACTCCCTCCAGCATCTTCAGCACCACGTTGCCGAGGAATCCATCGCAGACGATCACATCGACAGTGCCGCGGGGAATATCGAGGCCCTCGACATTCCCCGCGAAGTCGATGCTCTTGAGCTCACTGAGCAGCTGGTGGGCTTCCTTGATGGCCGGTGTGCCCTTGTTGGCCTCCGCGCCATTTGAGAGGAGCGCTACCCGTGGGCTTGGGTTGTCGGAGATGATGGAGGCATAGGCGCTGCCCATGACCGCAAAGCCGACCAGATCTTCGGCGGTGGCGTTGAGCGTGGCGCCTACATCGAGCATGAGCGCAAACGGATCCTGTCGGGGACCGTGTCGCTGCTCGGTGGGGTACACCGCCGCCAGTGCTGCCCGTCGTACCCCCGGCAGCCTGGGCAGGAGCGCCGATGCGCATACGATGGTCGCTCCGGTGTGTCCGGCGCTGACCAGCGCATCGGCCTCGCCGTCCTTGAGCAGCTGCATCGCCACAGCGATCGAGCAGTCCTTCCGCTCGAGCGCCAGTCTGGGGTCCTCATCCATAGCGATGGCGCTGCTGGAGTGAATGACCTGCAGGCGGCTTGGATCGTGGTGATACTCCGCGAGGGTCTCTGTCAGCGTGGGGGCGTCTCCCACAAGCAGGATTCGGATGGGCGTGTCCTCCCGCGTGATGCGAGCGACTCCCTCGACAACAGCCGGAAGACCAAGGTCTCCACCCATTGCATCGACAACGATCCGGGTCACGCCATCCACCTCCGTGGGTGGAGTCTACTCCGAGTCTGTCGGCTTGGTTGTCTCCAAGGCATCCAGCCGGGTGCGCAGGGAGCGGTTTTCCTCGCGCAGAGTGTCGAGATCTCGGCGGAGACCTGCCACGGCGGATGCACCAGAACGTCCCTTCCGAATGCGCTGGATGGACTCGTAGGCTTGGCGCCGGAGGCGTCCATCGGATTGTCCCTCATGGATGCGCCTGAGCATGCCGACAGCCTTGTCTGCCCGTGCGGTGCCCAAGGCAGGGATGGCCGCATAGCGAACGCGGAAGGGCCCATCCTTGGCCAGCTCAATCAGCTTGTCGATGGCATCCGCGCGACATGACTCGACCTGGTCGGCCAGTCTTCCCAGTCCTGCTGCTGCCGAGGCCCGGGCGCGCTCGTGCCGGTCTTCACCCGTCCACTCCAAGAGGTGTGGGAGTGCATCTGCATCGCGGGTGTGGGACATCCCCTCGATGGCGCGGGCAGAGATCATCGCGCCCCAGCTCTCGCGCTTGGCAACCTCTGCGCACAGCTGGACGGCTCCCTCCGCGCGGAGTCGGCCCAGGCTTCTTGCGGCCTCGGCCTCGACCTGGAGACTGGCGTCGCCGTTCTGTGCGATCTGGGTGAGCGCAGCGACGATGTCGGGGTGGGGCGTGAGGTTGCCCAGGGCATCCACAATTCCTCGGCGCGCCTTGGGGTGTGCGTCGTCAATATGGTCCAGCAGCGCTTGGCGCGCCGTGGCGGTGCCGATGGTGGCGAGCAGCTTTGCAATCTTGATTCGGGCTCCCCAGAACGTCTCCTGTCCAAGGGCCTCTACAAGGGCAGAGATCGCCTTGGGTGAGCCCTCCTTGGCCAGTGCTCGTGCGGCGCGAATGCGCCCCACTACACAGGAGTCTCCGTGCAGCGAAGCCACCAGCAGCGGGCGTGGTCCCTTCAGGCGCAGATCGGAGAGGATGCGGAATCCGGCATCGACCTCCACGCGGATGGGCTCGTTGGTGCATGGGATGGCCCAGGCCCGGGATCGCTCCTGTACCTGCAGGGTGATCTCCTCTTCTCCTTCCTCGCTCACCATCTTGATCGTCAGCGGGAAGCGGTAGGCGCTGGGGACGTCATCTCCCTTTTGCTTCTGGGTGACCGTCACCTTCAATTGGCCCTTGCTCCAGGCGGAGGAGACCTCGAGCACTGGGTGTCCAGGGGACTCGACGAATTGTTGGAAGAAGCCATCGAGGTTTCGGCCGCTGACCTCCTCCATTGCACGCTGGAGATCGCGAGAGTGAACCGTGCCGTGGCCGTGGCGGTTGAGGTAGTGCTTGGTGCCTGCCCAGAACGCGGTCTCGCCCAGGATGGTGCGCAGCGTGTGGTTCACCAATGCGCCCTTCTCGTAGAGGTGGCGGTCGAACATGTCGATGGGCTCACGGAAGTGGTAGCTGACGATCGCGCGCTGATAGCGGCCGCCGGACTCCGAGAGGTAGTTGGTGAGGTCCTGGAAGAGGTGGAAGTCGGCCTCGTCTTGTCCGAGGTCGTGGGTCTTCCAGACCACCTCTGAGTAGGTGGCCCAGCCCTCGTTCAGCCAGCCCTGCGACCAATCCTGGCAGGTCACGAGGTCTCCGAACCACTGATGAGCCAGCTCATGCGCGATCAGATCCTCGGAGTCCCAGTCGATGGCGGCACGCTCGTCGGTCAGGACCAGATCGGTCAGTGTGGTGGCGGCGACGTTCTCCATGCCGCCGAAGATGAAGTCATGGACGACGACCTGGTCGTAGCGGGGCCATGCATAGGCATGACCAAAGACCTCCTCAAAGAAGGTGATCATCTTGGGTGTCTTGTGAAAGACCCGTCGCATGACATCTGGATCCGTGCCTGTCGGTGCGAGATAGCGAACTGGCAAATCTCCGGCGGAGTCGTCCACCACCACGAAGTCTCCGACGACCACCGTGAAGAGGTATACGGGGATCGGATCGGCCTGAACGAAGTGGAATGTCTGTCCCTCTTGTCCCGCCTCCGCACCGTTGGAGATGGCTTGGTATCCCTCGGGGACGGTCACCTTGATGTCCATGGGTGCCTTGACCCCAGGATGATCGATGCATGGGAAGAAGAAGTGTGCATCTTCATCTTGGCACTGTGACCACACCATGTGCGGCCTGTCCGGCTCAGCGGAGGTGGGGCCGGTGAAGTACAGCCCGCGGGTGGGTCGTCCACTCCATCGAATGCGGACCTTCCCGCCCTCATTGCTCAGCCCGAGGATTCGAAGCTTGCCGGCCCCGTGACGATAGGCGAGGGCCTCGCCGGTCTGAGCATTCTCTACGGTGCTGACGCGGAGGTCATCAAAGTCCAAGACGACATCGCCCAGCCCACTGAGCAGTGGCTGGATGTCCAGGATGGCTTCGCCGGAGAGAGTCTTTGCCTTTGGGTCGATGGTCAGGTGCAGCCCGATGCTTCCCAGAACAAAGCCAGAGTCTGGTGCGAAGTGAGGCTCGATGCCGGGCTCAGCAAACCGAGGTGCATCGAGTAGGAATCCACTGAAGGCGGCCTCAAGGACACCGCTCTTATCGGTCAGGGCATGGCTGCTCATCTATCGCTCCAGTCAAGGTCCATCCGGCTATCGCAAACCGGGTCCTTGGTCCAGAGTCAGATGGGGGACGTCGGGCTTGCTATGCCTCGGCCGGTCGATGCCTTGCGGTCGGAAGAAGGACGTATCCATCGTTGAGGTCGCCCAGAAATGCGCAGTCCTCGGGTCCGCGGATGTTGAGGTAGGCGGCCGTATATGCGCAAAGAACGGCTTCCAGCCTCTCCTCGAGCTCGCCCACTCGACTTCCGTTTGAGCTGGGAAGATCGGCGTTGACCAATTCGCTCAAGGCAGGGGAGTCGATGAGCATCGGTTCCGCACCATCCAGCATCTCCACCATGGTCTCGCGGAATCGCGCCACGGCATCCTTGCGGGCGCCCACAGGGCCGGACTTCAGGCGGATTGGGCGATCGACATCCCACAGCAGGACTTGTGTGGCTTGGTTGTAGGTCTCCACCACTCGATCTCCCTCTGCGGAGGGGTTGGGATCGAAGCCCATGCGCATCAGTGCCCGACCGATCGTTCTGGGGTGAGAGGCGTTCACCAGGTTCACCTGGTACTCGTCGACATTGTGGCGGCTGAAGTGCTCGTGCAAGAGCGCATCGCAGCCGCGCTGTCCGCCGGTGTTCTCGACAATGATCGGTGCATTGACCGCCAGGGTGACGCCGTCTCGGCCGCGGTTGCGGGCGATCCAGGAGAGGATGTCCTCGTGTGCACGCAGCGAGCAGCTGGAGACCAGCTTGAGGCCGTCCTCGTGCAGCTCGAGCACTGCGCCGCCGGAGGAGTGTCGGGGGGCCCATGCCAGATCGAGGCCCAGGAAACGGGGGGGTCGGGGACGTCGGGTCACTTCTATTCCTTGAATCGATTGCGCAATCCACTGATCACGCTGGAGAGGGCCCGTAACTTCGGCTGCCCGGTTCGGGCCAGCCCGACGATACCTCGAGTCACCTGAAGGAGGGCTTCATTGTAGGGATACCACCACATCTCGGGGCGTTTCGATGCATCGACCACCACCGTTTTGGGTCGGGTCATCTCGTATAGGGAGAACCGAGAATTGGTGACGCCATTGCCAGAGTCCTTGATTCCTCCCCAGGCTGCTGAGGCCAGAGCGCCTGTGAAGCTGTGGTTGTTGATCGTGACAACCCCGCAGTCAAAGCGCTCGGCTAGGGACTCTCCATAGTCGAGGTCCCGGGTCCACAGGGATGTGGTGAGTCCGTATCGGGTGGCGTTTGCCTTGGTGATCGCATCCTCGATGTCGTCGTAGGCGGCGATGGGCAGGACGGGGCCGAAGGTCTCATCCTTCATCACCTCCATGTCCTCGGACACGCCAGTGAGGATGGTGGGCTGGTGATAGAAGCCGGGGCCGGGTGCCTCTCCGCCTGCATTGACCGTGGCGCCTGCATTGATCGCCTCAGCGACATGGCGCTGGACGATCGTGAGCTGGGCCTTGGTCACCAGTGGCCCGACATCTTGCATCGGCTTGAGCGCCTCGGTGAGTGCCACCACCTTTGCCACGAACGCATCGTAGACATCCCGATGCACATAGCAGCGCTCCACAGCCGCACAGTTCTGGCCTGCAAAGCCAAATGCGGCCCAGGTGATGCCTTGTGCTGCGCGAGTCAAATCGGCATCGGGCAGCACGACAGCTGCGTCCTTTCCGCCCAGCTCCAGCGCTGCGGGGATGCCCAGCTGTGCCGCGGAGGCCGCGACTGTCCGCCCTGTCTTGACGCTCCCTGTGAAGAAGATTCCGTCGACCTTTGCTTCGATAAGGGCCGCACCCTGCTCGCCATCTCCTTGGATCAAGGTCACCACGCCCGCTGGAAGCTGCGCACCGCACAGCTTGGCCAGCAAGGCCGCAGTACGGGGGCTGTGCTCGGATGCCTTCCAGACCACCGTGTTGCCTGCCAAGATGGCGGGAATGATGGCCCGAAGTGGAATGGCCACGGGTAGATTCCAGGGAGTGATGAGCCCGATCACTCCAAGCGGCTCGAGGCGAACCGCTCCCCGCTTGCCGGGGTAGTTGATGGGGTTGAGCTGTACAGGCGTGGCCATCAGCAGATCATCGATATTGGAGAGCCAGAACTGAAACAGCTCGTGGTTGGCCACAATCTCGGCAGTCCAGGCCTCTCCTGCAGGTCGGCCACAGTCCAAAGCCAGTGCCTGGGCGATCTCTTCAGAGTGGTCTAGGAATGCCGCGTGCAGCTTGGAGACCGCCTCCACCCGATCGCTCAAGCGGAGGTCCGCCCAGTCTTGCTGTGCCGTGCGTGCGCTGGCCACGGCCTCGGGAATCTCCGAGACTGCTGTGCATGCGACCTCACCGGCGGCCTCTCCCGTTTTGGGGTCAATGCAGTGGATGACTCCGCTCTTCACCACGCCCATCAGCGTGCCCTCAGGCGCTTGCCGGCTCGGTGGAGCATCAGCAAGGGGATGGCCGCAGCGAATACCTGAAGGATGCCGACCAGGTTCATTGCACCTGTGATGTGGGACTCGGCCAGCGGTGTGGTGGTGTGGGCCAGCCACTCTGCGTGGGTGCCGACTGCCAGGTACCGATCCATGGTCAGCCCCCACAGGCCCATCCAGGAGCACACGCCGGCGAGCAGCACCAGTATGGCGCCCAGGGTGCGGCCCCTCTGAAGCAAGCTGGCGGTCAGGGTGTGGCCGCTTAGACCCGCGAGAACAAGACAGAGCAAGAAGAGTGCATGAACTCCCGCCATCGGCACGGACTCAGCCGGCAGGAAGTAGCAGAGCATCCAGTCGGGCGCCTGGTGAGCAAACCAGGTCACAGATGCCCAGAAGAAGCAGGCGTAGCCCACCGCTACCCAGGCGCTGGGTCCAAACGGATTCGGCTTCTTGGCTGTGAGGAGGCGCCTTGCGGCAAAGGCCACAATGCAGCCACTCACAAACATGAACGGGGGATCGATGAGGTAGGTTTTGGGCCTCCAGAGGTACAAAGGCCTAACGCTCCACCATCCACTCCTCCACCGCGCGCCAAATGTGGCCGGGTGCATGCCTTCCGAGCACCAGGTCCAGGTGACCAAAGTGCTGGCCGTCATCCCAGTCATTGAACACCTTGAGAGTTCGATCCTGGCTGCCGGAGCGGTCATAGGCGACGCGTCCGTCTTCTGGGAACTGCATGGAGTCTTTGTCCCCGAGGATCACGTAGACAGGCAGATCGGTGGTCCGCCATGCGGCATCCCAGGGCACGGAGTCTGTGGCTGCCCACTGGGCCATCTCTTCCCAGATGCGGACGGGAATCCAGTCGAAGCCGTAGGTCATGCGCTCAGTTGCCAGCTCTCGCTCTATGGATCCGGGCCACCATCCGGACATGGGTGCCCAGTAGGCTGCTGAGTCCATCAGCGGAAAGGCGCGACTCAGGATCTTGCCGGTGAGCTTGGTGTGGACCTGAATTCGTGCCAAGGCCCGGGACTTTGGGGCCTTGTGGGTCAGCTTGCATAGGGCGGGGAGAAGGGGGCCTGAGCGCCCAAATCGGTACACAGCTCCGATGCCCACGACACCTCTGGGTGTACCTGCGCCAGAGGCGGATGCGGCGCCAGCGTAGGCCACGCATCCTCCCAGGCTGTGCCCGACCCAGAAAGCGGGCTCAGGGAGGCTTGCCTGAAACCGGAGAATGTCTTCCACATAGTCGGAGAATTGCTCGGTGTGGGCGCCCTTTCGACTCCGGCCATGGCCGCGGAGCTCGAGGTTCCATACATCCCAGCCTCGCTCTGCCAGCCAGCCGGACATGGAGCGCAGGGATGTGTGCCAGGAGAAGCGATTCTGTGCGAAGCCATGGATGAGCACCACGCTCGCTCGGGTGGCGCCGCTGGGTAGTCGCGAGCGAACGGCGAACAGGGGCGAGTCTCCTGGAAGCTCCACCACATCGCGCTGGATCTCACAGTGGTGATCTCCGTGGATTCGGACGGTCTCCACCTGGGATTCGTGGACGATGTGTGCGGTGTGGGTATCGCTCATGCGTCCCGAGAGAGTACCTCTGTGACCCGCTCCACGTCCTCCTTGTTGCCGATGAAGAGGGGGGTTCTCTGGTGGAACTCACTTGGGCAGAGGTCGAGAATGCGTCGCTGACCATCTGTGGCCGCTCCTCCGGCTGTCTCGCAGATGAAAGCGAGCGGGAAGGCCTCGTAGAGCATCCGAAGCTTGCCCTCCGGCGCACTGGTGGTGCCCGGGTAGATGAACAAGCCGCCCTTGATCAGGTTGCGGTGGAAGTCGGCGACCAGGGATCCGATGTAGCGTGCGCGCCAGCCCGCATCCTCGGCCTTGAAGGACTCGACGTGAGCCTTCAGCCGGGGATCCCACTTGGCCGCGTAGGCCTCGTTGACAGAGTAGGTCTTGGCGCTGGACTTCAGCTTGATGTCGGGGTGGGAGAGGAAGAACTCGCCCACAGTGGGATCGAGGGTGAAGCCGTTGACCGCTCCGTCTAAGGCGAGCACCAGGACCGTCCCTGAGCCATAGACCACATAGCCAGAGGCCATCATCTCGGTGCCGGGGCGAAGGATGTCTTGGGCGGTGGCCGGACTGCCCTCGGGAGAGAGTCTGCGGAACAGGCCGAAGATGGTCCCGATCGTGGCGTTGACGTCGATATTGGAGGAACCATCCAGTGGATCCATGCAGAAGACGTAGCGTCCGCTGTGGAAGCGATCGGGTGTCAGGGTTGGGTCTTCGTCTTCCTCGGAGCAGACCGCACAGCAGACGCCGGGGTGCTCGAGTGCCCCCTTGAATGCATCGTTGGCGTAGATGTCGAGCTTCTGGACAAACTCACCTTGGACATTGACCTCGCCGGTGTCGCCGAGCATGCCCGCGAGTCCGGCGCGGTTGACCCGTGCGCTGACCAGTCGTGCAGCCAGGGAGACCTGCTGCAGCAGTGTGGCCAGCTGTCCGGTGGCATCGGGGTGGGACCGGGTGGTCTCGAAGATGAACCTATCGAGGGTGGTGCCTTCTTCGAACTGGCGTTGCATGTCTTTGCTCCGAATGATGGGCCGCATCATAACGGCAAGTCCGCGAGGGGTGCTGTGGATGCATCAACATCCGCTGGAGAGGTGCACCAGCAGTGCGTAGTGGTCCGAATCCGAGAGGTTGTTGCCCTCGATGGTGAAGTCGGAGACGCAGGTGAGTGTGGAGAGGTCGACGTCTGTGAGGTCGCCATTGTCCTGGATGGTCAGTGAGCTTCCGAGGCTTGAGAGCAAGGGTGCAGACAAGGATGCA
>Ga0163180_10002013_pt1 | contig 11415 bp, 3 predicted proteins | sample AtlANTMetagenome_2_FD_109647 | JGI IMG/M metagenome (GOLD analysis project Ga0163180, IMG submission 109647) | Marine eukaryotic phytoplankton communities from the Atlantic Ocean - Atlantic ANT 4 Metagenome | ecosystem: Environmental > Aquatic > Marine > Oceanic | place: North Atlantic Ocean...
CGTCCTCCTCCCCCTAGCTGCGCTGACTAACTCTGTTGCCAACCTCTACTGGAAGCAACCTCTACTCGATCTTGTCAACAATCTGACTCTCGACGGAACATTCGATCTACAGGTGGAACTGGAGGCCGCCGGAATCAGTCATCCCCCACTGCTTGTTACCCTGGTCAGCCTGGCCATTATCGCCCTTGCCATAGCCTCCTATCTGGGCCTGCAAAAACTGTCCCGCAAATTAAACCTTCAACTCCACACCTCGAGGACCATCCTTCTCCTTGCCGGACTGTGGATAGGGGCAATCGCCCAGCAAGGATTATGCATGATGAGCATGCGCAAGGAAGTATGGCAGAACGAGCATGCGACCTTCCTGATCCATATCGGATTACTTCGACCGGATCCGGGACTCGAAAAACTCTCCGTCCGCTTCGTCCCAACCCAGACCAGGCAGGAGGCAGAACAACTTCTCTCCGACCCCCTGCCTTCACTCCGGGAAAAACCCGACATCTATATCGTGATGGTCGAGACTTGGCGGGCAGACACAGTAACCCCGCAGATCATGCCATTCCTGTCCCGGTTTTCCAAGGAGGAGTGCCAGCAGTTCGGCACTACTTTTGCCGGATCCAACTGCACTCCGGTATCGTGGTATACGCTCTTCCACAGCAAAGTGGGTATTGGCTGGCGTGATGCTCTGGAGGAGGCCGGAGAACCCGGGGGATTCAAGGGGGCTTACCCTGTTCGTCTTCTCCATAAACTCGGATACCGCTGCAGCATCCGGGCAGTATGCGATCTCTCTTACAAGCAGATGTGCGATCTGAATTTCGGAAGAAATCACATCCTCGCAGAGGAATTCATTGATGGCCCCCTGATCCCTGGTGGCCTTGGAATCCCGGAACGGGAAATGGTGATCCTGGATGACCTCAAGAGCCAACTGGAGAGCAACCCCAGGGGTGGCCATCTCCATTTCATTTCCCTCGACTCAGCCCATTACAACTACTACTGGCCCGGTGAAGACTTCACTCCCCTTCACCAGGACTGTTCCTCCATCAATTTCGGTGCTCTCAAGCCTACTCCTGACCAGATCCGGGAGGTGGTCAAACGTTACGAGAATGCGGTAAACTGGGTCGACCGGCAGATGGAAAATTTCATCCTCTATCTCAAGGAGCAGGGGCGTTACGACAACTCCATCATTATCCTGACCGGAGATCATGGGGAGGAATTCCAGGAAAACGGATCGTGGTTCCACTGTTCAAGCCTCAGACGGGAACAGGTTGAAGTTCCCATCATGATCCGGTGGCCGGAGTGGGTGCGTAACCAGCCTCGTCAGGAACTCGTCTCGCACATGGATATCATGCCCAGCGTTCTTCATGCCCTGGGTCTGGAGCCACGATACTTCAAGGGACTGGCTGGTTACTCCGTCCTCGACGAACACCCCGGAGAAGCCCTGCTCAGCACCCGTTGGCCCGGAAAATCCGGCATCGGCCTGGCCCCGGTCGCCAATGGGATGAAAGCCAACTTCAAGGCTACCAAGCTCTGGCTCACAGGCGTTCCGGAAACGCTTTACTTCATGGGATGGAACGACTTTTCCGATAATCCGCTCGACCCCCTGCAGATCCGGAATCAGCGCTCCTGCCAGCAAGCCCTCAAAGGACATTACCCGAATTCAATTCGCCGCTATTTTGAGCGATTTCAGGTGGCCAAGTAACCCTCAACTCTGCTCGAATTCATCAACAAGACTCAACTGACATGATACATCTCCTCAGCCTCATACTCGCCTGCACCTTTCTGGTTCTCCCTTCTGCCGCGCTTGCTGGAGACAAGGTTGTCAGGGTCTTTATCCTCGCTGGTCAATCAAACATGGAAGGACATGGTCGGATCGCTGGCAAACAGAAAGGAACCCTTGAAACCCTGTCCCGTGATCCTGCCACCGCCGCACGCTATGAGCACCTGCAGAATGATGGGACCTGGATTACCAGAGAAGACGTGTGGATTACATGGCTCGATCGCAAGGGTAGACTGGGAGTGGGGAACTGGGCCGCCAAGGGTGCTATTGGCCCCGAACTCGGTTTCGGATGGGTGGTTGGTGACTACCTTGATGAGCCTGTTCTCCTCCTCAAGTTCGGCCCCGGAGGAACTAGCCTCGCTGGCCCCTGGCGCCCACCGGGCGCCGGACCACACCGCAGTGGAAAGCAACGGGGAGAGGGGATCGGCGATCTCTACGACCACCTCATCTCAAGCGTCAAGAATCGCATCAGTAATCTCTCGACGGAGTTTCCCGAACTCGCTGGCCGCAGCCCTCGAATCGAAGGCTTCGGCTGGCACCAGGGCTGGAATGATGGCTGTAGCAAGCCCGACTCTCTTGAATATGAGGAGAACCTGGCCCACTTCATCCGCGATGTCCGCAAGGCTCTGGAATCTCCCAGCCTGCCTTTCGTGATAGCGGGAAGCGGGTTTGGCGGATGGGGACAGGCGATCGACCGGAGGCTCATGATCATGAAGGCGCAGCAGGCCGTTACTACGTATGACGAATTCAGGAACAACACCCGCTATGTGGAGACCCGGGGATTCTTCCGCGACGGATCAGTCTCTCCCAGGCCAATCCGATACCACTGGTGCTGTAATGCCGAAACCTATTGGTTGATCGGAGAAGGAATGGGGCGGGCCATGGTTGAACTACTGGGGGGACCCAAGGCTCCCCCTAATCCAGAGGCCCCCTGAAATCTTCGTCCGGGTGGCTTGCCTCCGGCCTTCCCTCTGATTGGATAAACAGATGCTGATTACCCTCACCACGGATTTCGGAACCAGCGACTGGTTCGTGGGAACGATGAAAGGGGTTATCTCGGGGATTGCTCCGGCTACCCGCATTATTGACATCACCCACAAGGTTCCCCCCGGAGACCTGGTCGACGGAGCCTTTGCCCTGTCCGCTTCCTCTCCCTATTTCCCCCCCGGGACGATCCATGTCGCCGTGGTCGATCCGGGGGTGGGCAGCAGTCGCCGGGCTATTACCCTGCGCACCCAGCGAGCTATCTTCATCGGACCTGATAACGGAGTGCTTTCCTGGGCCGTCAGGGAAGAGCAGATCGAAGAAATAAGAGTTATCAACAACGACAGCTGGTTACTCAATCCTGTTAGTCACACCTTCCACGGACGTGACATCTTCGCACCGGTCGCCGCCCACCTTGCCGCAGGAGAGCGCTTTGAAGATGCCGGGGATCCAACAGACGACTTCGTCCGCCTCCCGTGGCCCGAACTCTCGACTGGCGATCACGAGGTGCGGGGTGAGGTGGTATACATCGACCGTTTCGGCAACGCCATTTCCAACCTTCCTGCCGATACCTTTCATGCCGGCTTACTGGAGAGCGGAACTATTACCGTGAGTTGTGGAGGACGTCCCGCGCCGCTCCGGCATTGCTATACAGATGTACCCCTCGGAAAACCTCTTGGCATCATGGGCTCAAGCGGCCTCCTTGAACTCGCTATCAATGGAGATGACTTCGCCGAACAAAACGGCATCGAAGTAGGATCCCCAGTAGTCGCCAGGTGGGAAGAGCAGGGCTGACGTTTACTCGCTCCCCTCCACATAAACACGGTAGAACCGCTGGCCCTGCCCGATCGCACGAGGGTCCAGCTGGGAGGTTCCCGGACCCACTGCCCTGATCCCTGAAGATGCCTCCTGCCAGTTGATCATGTCTGAACTGTATTCCAGACCGTAACTTCTGCCGGGGACACTGCTCCACGTCACCGTAACGAACCCGGTAACCGGATCCTTGACCAGTCTCGTGATCCTGAAGAGGGACGTGCCATCGAGCGGATCTGTCCCCGCCTCGGCCTCCGCTCCATCCAGAGATCCATCGGAATCAGTATCAGGATTCAGAGGGTCTGTTCCTGCGAGCGCTTCATCGGTGTCATTCAGACCATCCCCATCAGAATCCAGGAGCACTCCCGCTCCCGGGGTTCCTCCCGCTACCGCGCTCGCCCGCCAGTTGGCCGGGTCATTGTAATCACCCTCGGTATCAATCACCTCGAGAGATGGGCCCTCCCCGGCAGGAGTAACGGGCCAAGGCTCTACCGTATCGTACTCAAAGTCATGAATGATATTACCCGCATCATCGCGCAGAACGATATTTTCCCCATTATTGGAGAGCGCCCCCCCGGACCACTCACCTGCAATCCGAACCGTATTTCCATACTGCGCACGGAAAGCATCTATATCCGCCACCACCACGGCATGCTCTTCAGGTCCCAGAGTCTGGGAAGTGAACGTAAAGGCGTCAAAGGGATCGCCCCCGTCAAACCTGACCCCATCGAGTTCCAGGGGAACATTCCCGGTATTGACCAGTTCGATGAACTCCAGTGCGCTCCCCTCTACCGGCTCGTACATGAGCTCCGTGATCCTGAGATGATCCACTGCCTGACTGGACACAGACGGATCAATTACCATGGCATAGTCAAACCTGAAACGGGATGCCCGGGCGGTATCATTTGCCGCAAAAAGTCCCGCCCGACCCGCAGTCGCGGCTACTGGTATCGCCCGTGAATAAATCGTGGTCCAGATACCCGGTTCCAGACGGCGTTCAAAGCGCAGGTTTCTTCCCTCCCGCCGGATGCGAATTACTGCTGTTCCACCGGAATAGCTCCGGTTGTAGAGCTGAGTATAGGTTCCCCCGCTGGAGCGTTTGACCCGCAGGGCGTTTCCATCCTCCATTCCAAAGACATACCGGGTGGAGACCGCTCCTTCCTGCAGTTCAAGGATGAGACCAGCCATGAAATCCCCACGTTGCACCGAATCAAGTGTCATGTCCGTCTGCATTACGAAGTCTGCATCGTCAGGAACCTCCCTCCAGATAATGGGATGAGAGGGATTTGAGCCAGTCAGGGGACTGGCCTCCATGTCACCCAGCTTAATGACCAGGTTCCCGGGCCTGTCATCGAGGGAATACCAGGAATTTTCACTGTAGTCATGGCGCACATCGACATTCTCCTCAGCCCACCAGCTCTCAAGCAGTTTCCCCGTAAAGGAGCTCCAACCGGAATCAGAGTACACGGAAACCTCGCGAGCTTCCGAATGGCTCTCCCCGGAACTGTCGGAAGCTGTTACCGTGATGGTGTATAACCCAGGGGACCCAAAGATCACCTCGGCTGTATCCACGGTAGGATTTGATAAAATCACTCCGGCGGAAGGATTCACGCTCCACGTGAAACTCAGGTCGCTTCCTTCCGGGTCATAGCTGCCGGATGCGTCCAGGTCCAGAACGTCGGCTACCGACATATTGAACGAGTCTGGCTTGGAATCCAGGTCCACGACAGGGTGAGCATTCCCGGACTTGTTCACGTTGACCGTATCGGTATGCACCACATTGCCATCGCGATCGAGGCCCCGCACCGTGAGAGTGGTGAGACCCTGCTTGAGCTGGATTCCATTGAGCGACCAGCTCGTTTCCGAATTGAAGACCCATTCAGCCTCCGGGTGACCAAGAACCTCCACCGAAAACACGTTGTAGGGGCTTGACCCTCGCAGCGAGAGGGTCTGCCCGCTGGTCCTGATTGTCCCGCCGCCACCCGAGGTCACGTTGAAATCCATATTCAGCGCATTCGACCCAATGGCGTTGCTCCTGGCATAATTTGCCCGGCTGTTATTGAAGTTATTATAGGTAGAAATATTTGCGGAGTAGGAGTTGGAAGCTGCCTCCTCGAGACTGAGCCAGGTACTCAACCGACCTGAACCAGCGGTATACTTATCCGCCAGTTCTCCGATGTAGTAATTGAGCCGCTGACGAACATAGGGCTTGTAGAAGAAATTCCGGACCCCCGACAGGTTTCCAATAAATTCAGACGAGGTACTCCCAAAGGTCAGGTCCGAATCCCACTGGGCCAACTGCCACTTTCCATCAGAGTAGCGGCGCAGGAAATACCCGTTCTTACCACGGTTCCGGGTAAGGGTATCCCAGTCATCAACCCATCCCCGGACGGCCGCATTTGCCGCCATCAGGTCAATATCGGCCAACCTCTCAATCTCTGCCCTCGTAAAGCTGTCCTGACCGACTTGCTCTACCCAGTTCACAAACGAGGAATAATCATACTCGTCTTCACGAGAACGCTTGATCCACTCCGCATGATAACGCTCCGGTTCACGTGTTCCCTTGTAACTCCAGTCCGCATTACGCTGACCCCGACTCCAATTGTCCTCAAACCACCATTCGTCATCGATCCGGTAAAGCTCTCCTTTTTCACCCTGCTCCCAGTTTCGCTTGAGGAAGTCATTGGCATTTGGCTCCACGTCCTCCCGAAGCGAGGCACTGCTTCCGTTAATGACCACCCTCACAAACTCGTTCTCGTTGTAGGCATGCCCCAGAAGGTAGAGCCAGTAGCGGATGATCCGGTTATGATAACCTCGGCCGCCTCCCGCATCATTGTCGATCGAGCGCCGGGTATAACCCCGGAAGCGGCGATCCCTCGGGGGCTTCCACTTGGCCCGGGACAAGTCTTCACCATCGGAGCGAGTCCAGGGGCTCCCGCTTTTCCGGATTTCGGTGTTATAGATCACTTCGCTCTCATCGCCAATGAAGGTCGCGTTGAAATACTGGTTCGATAGCCTGGGGAAGGCATAATTGTTCTTTGACTCCCCGGAGGCCCCTCCTCCCGAGTAGTCGATATCACGGGCAGATATTACAAAGCGTTGAGTGCGCAGGTCACTTGCGATGTTACTGTTGTCCACTACATAGAGGGCCGGTGCTTCAGGCGCCATCCTCGGCACATGATTCGTTCCTGCGGAAGAGGAGGCTTCCACATAGAACTGCACGATAGTGTTATCCCCGCGGGAAGGAAGGGTTGTGCTGTAGATACCATCCCCCGCCTCCAAGTCTCCAGCCACCCCATTATCGTTCATGGCCTGGGTTCCCCAGGAGTTACTCCAGGTCGCGTTGTCCAGTCGATGCCGGAGATTGACTGCTGTCAATGGACGTGCCGAGTCCACGCGGGCCGTAATGGTAACCGAGTCCGAAGAAGTGGGAACCGCGGGATTATGCATGATCTCCGAGACGGCAGGGATGGGCCGGGATTCCGCCCTCGAATTCGCCCGCCCCGGGGTTCCAAGGTTTCTTGGGATGGGAAGGCGAATGATATCTCCGAAACTACGGTCCCAGGTATGCACTACCAGGGTTGGCTTGCCATACACCCAACGGGCCTGACATTCCCATACCAGGTTGTCATTGTCAGAGATGGAGGTGACATCGATTTCACAGCGGTTCGCCTTCACGTCCCCATGCCCTGTCGAGACAACCCGGAATTCGTTGCCCGACATGTAACTCTGATAATGAGTCCCCTGGCACAACCACCCACTGGATGAGTTTCCATTGGTAACAACCCTTTCTCCCGAATTGGGCAGAACATTGGATCCTGTCCCGTTTTTCCTCAGGCTCATGCTGCGCATGGCGATATGGGCATCTCCCACCGCATGCACATGCAGCTCCTTGTAGCTGGAACTTCCCCCACGTGAGTTGTTCTGCAGGTAACGATCTGAGATGGTATAAGTCTCGAATCTTGATTTTTCAGACTCATCTGAATCAGCCCATGCACTCGGGCTTGAGTTATCAATATCAGGATGCTTCAGCTCAAGACTGCTTCCCAATCCTCCTGCCAGGAAAGGCCATTCTCCTCCCGTGGCATAATGCACTTCGTCCGCCAGATTACCCCACGAGTCAACAAGGCAGACCCGCTCCCCGCTGTTACTGAGGTTGCCCTCATAGGGTCCAAGAACCCGCACTCCCGGATGAGCCTGCCTCGTGTAGTCAGGATTGGAGGCAACCACCAGGTATTCCCCTGGAGCAAGACGGGTAGCTCCGGGAAAAGCATAATCCACCCCTTCATCTATCCGCCAGGCTTCCAGACTGATTGTCCTTCCCGAATTGTTGTAAAGCTCGATGTATTCACCGTCACGATGACTGGAGGGAGGCTCCACCATCAATTCGGTAATCACGATGCCGGTTTCCCGCGTCGGATCATTGGCTTCATTACGACTCCCTGCCTCCGAAGCATAGAATCTCTCCGAACCGTCCGGATATGCCGCCGAGTAATCCCTTCCGGAAGCCTGCTCAACGACCACTGCGTCAATCACCCTGTTTCCGGAATCAACAAGCCAGAGAGCCTCATCACCTCCGCCCGTGGAGAAGGCCACATCCCAACTCTTGAACCCCCGGGGAGCCATCGCCCCGCTAAGGGAAACCTTGTCACTGAAATCCCGGCGACTGGACAGGAAGAGTCCCGACATGCTCTGGGTGGTAGCCCCCCCATGATAGAGCTCGATCCAGTCGATATCCCCATCTTCATCGTAATGGACTTCGTTAATGGAGAGAACCGTCCCCAATTCCGCAGCACTCGAATTGGCCGCGTCCCGGGTGGGCGATGTGAAGAGAAACCAGCTCCCCGCTCCCGCTGGCTTACGACCAAGTGAGCGGCCGTCCACTGGCATCGCAGTATCGATGCCATTCACGATGGTTGATCCGTCACTCTGGGTCAGGTAAACCACGGTAGGGTTACCTACCGAAAGGTTCGCCTCGGAAAAACCAATTGAGGCCAGCCCCCCCGGAGGAATAGTCAAGCTTCCCGGAATCTGGTACTTTGTCAGATTACTGGCTGCATCACTGAGATGCCATCCCCCGATATCTATGTCCGAATCTGTCGGGTTGTAGAACTCCACGAATCCGTTTCCGTTCTGGGGAAGCACCTCGTTAATCACAATACTGGGCGCATTCGGGGTCGAAATATTTACCCGCGCACCGAAAACCACGTCCGAGCTGGTCGTACTCGTCTGATGAACTTCCACCGCGAGGACGTTGTTGCCCTCTACAAGCGGCGGCGCACTGCTCGTCACGACGGCTTCCTCTTCACTGGCATCACCGACCGTCCTCGTGGCGGTGGTGGTATGACTGGCCCCCTCGCTTACCCCGATTCCACCCAACCATTGGCCGTTAAGCCAAAAACCCGCTCCGTCATCAAGAATGGTGTCAATGGAAAGGCTCGTCCCCTCAACCGTTCCATTGAAGTCAAAGGACGTCCTGAAATAATAGGTTATGATATCATTGCCGGCTGCATTCGGGTTCTCGAACGGGGTGGAGATCCCCGGAGAGGGAACCACTGATGATTCATAGCCATAGAGACCGGGCCCTCTATCCCAACTCGCATCGTTGAAACCCACCTCCTTCCAGTTCGTCCCCTGATTTGATCCATTATCGAGATACCTCCAGCTATGGTCAAAATTGATGTATGGCAAACCCACCGAAAGGTCGACTTCCGGATTGGAATAAGGCTCCTCTGCAGCAGTCGGCTCACCCGCTCCCGGCGTTCCTCCCGGGGAGTTGCTGGCCCCCCACTGGCGATAATCATCAATCGCGTAGTTATCATTCCTGAGAACCAGGCTGTGCCCCCCTCCGTCTGCTGCAACGGGCCATGGAGACCTGTCATCGTAGCGGAGAGTGCAGACCATTGCTCCATTCTTATCTCGCAGGTTGATACGCTCACCCTCATTGGCCAGCGAACCATTCCACGGGCCAAGGACCCGCACCGAAGCAGGCAACCCGTGGGTTGCCCTGAAAGCGGCAGGGTCTACGCCACAGATCACGATCCGTTCCCAGGGCTTGAGAAAATTATCCTGGTGGTTCGCCGAGTTATAGACGGGGAAGTCATAATCCACCGCTCCACGCAGTCTCCACTGGGCAATATCAAACACCGTCGCGGTGAGATTCTCGACTTCAATGAACTCATGAAAGCCCGCTGGGGGATGATACATCACCTCCCTGATCACAACCTGTTCTCCCTGGACCTTTGAGAGCGAGCTTGCAACCAGGAGGGCTGAGAGAATCAATGAAAGGTTTTTCATAGGGGTCTTTAAGGAGTTAACGCCTTCCTGAGGCCAAGCGAGGTTACAATATCGTTACTTCTCGTTTAAGCAAAGTTGAATACGCGCCGCTCGCACCTCTGGATTACGAGTCCTTCTAACCCATAAGAGGCACCACCCCTCCCCCGGTGCAGGGAATCTGGTGCCCGGGGAAATCTACGCTCCCATTCCTCGATTAATGAGAGTTGATCCCGCCTGCGCTACTCAACAATGACACGGTAGTACAGTTCGGTAGCTCCTGCCCCTGCATGAGGAAGCCTGGTAGTGGACTCCGTAGCTTCCACCGTGGACACATCTGTCCAACTTCCCCCGGTCAGATCGGCACTCACCTGCAGGGTATAACGCCGGCCGGGCACGCTATTCCACGTGGCCTGGGTGGTATTCCCTTCCCGCACAACCTCGGTGAGGCGGAAAACCGAAAGACGATCCAGGGGGTCCGTCCCGGCGTCCAATTCTTCGCCATCCAGCGTCCCGTCCCCATCGGTATCCGGATTAAGAGGGTCCGTTCCTGCGGTTTCTTCTTCACTGTCATCCAGTCCATCGTTGTCGATATCACCTCCGGAAAGAACCGTGCCCGGGGTCCCTCCTACCACGAGGCTTGCGCGCCAGTTGGCAGGGTCATTGTAATTCCCCTCCGTATCGATGACTTCAAGTGAAGGGCCCTGACCATCGGCCTCCATGGGCCATGGTGATGCATCAGAAAAACTGAAATCATGAATGATATTACCCAGCGGATCCACAAGAACGATGGCCTCTCCCCCGTTGCTGATGCTTCCATCAGCCCACGCGTCCAGAATCCGGATTCCCTCCCCATAAATCGCCTCAAAGTCAGACGCGTTGGCGACCACTACGGCGACTTCGCCGGACCTCAGATCAAGGTCATCAAATACCAGTTCCGCAAAGGGGTCTCCGGATTGGAACCTGACCTGAGAAAGATTGATGGAGGAATTTCCGGTATTCATCAGTTCGATGAACTCCAGGTTGAATCCGTTCCCAAGCTCAAGGGGATGATACATGACCTCCGTGATCCGCAATGAGTCTACCGCAGGACCCACTAATGAGGGGTCGACCATCATGAAGTAATCAAAGTCAAACCGTGCCATCAGGGGCGCAGGCGTAGATGCAAAGATCCCTCCCTTCTCGAGGGTGGAATCAGCATCCATACGAGCAACGTGCAGGGATTCCCAGACGCCTGGACTGGTTCGATAGTCGAAATGCAGGCTGTCTCCTGTTCTGCGGATACGAACCACTGCACTGCCCTTCACCCACGTGGTCGTAGCAAGACGCGTCTCGGTCGTACCTACGATCTTCTTCACCCGCAGGAAGTCTCCATTTTCCATGCCGACGGCATATATCACCTCCTGCCCGGCTTCATTTGCCTTGAGAATCAAACCCACCGTGAACCCCCCTTGCTGTATGTTCGAGAGATTGACGTCCGTCTGGAGCAGGACATCCCCAGCGCCGGAAAGGTCACGCCAGAGAGCCGGATAACTCGGGGTGAGGCTCCGCATGGACTTGGCTACATCATC
>Ga0163180_10002015_pt1 | contig 11400 bp, 17 predicted proteins | sample AtlANTMetagenome_2_FD_109647 | JGI IMG/M metagenome (GOLD analysis project Ga0163180, IMG submission 109647) | Marine eukaryotic phytoplankton communities from the Atlantic Ocean - Atlantic ANT 4 Metagenome | ecosystem: Environmental > Aquatic > Marine > Oceanic | place: North Atlantic Ocean...
GTTTGGTTTTCTTAAATATTGGCTTGGGGGGTCACTCGAGTTTAGACAACTGAGCTGGGCGAACGGAAATACGAATATATCTGAACACTTGTTAGTAAAAAGTAAATATCTGATATATATACCCCACACTTTTTTTGGAATCTCACCGCTAATGCTGTGTGGTGCTAACGGAGTTGAGAGGCCCTAATGCTGTGTGCCTGTATTATAGAGAGCAGTGGCGAGGAAGACTTAAAGAAAATTCCTAGGAATAATTAAAATTTAATATTGATATTGTCTGTTAATTTTTTCACGCTACTCTTCTTTGCTACTGTGCACGGCTTCTCCCTATATAATTTTAAGCTTTCTAGCTCGTTGTCCGCCATCTCCTTTGCTAACTGCAGCTTATCTCGTTGGTCATCCAACTCACGGTCCGCTTCTTCTTGTGTTAGTAGACCGTCCCCCAGCTGCGCTATGATTTCATTAATCTGATGGTCGGTATCTGATACAGCCTTCAGTAGTCCTAGCTCACTATCAAAATCGAACGAGTCCAACACTGGTGGAGGCTTCTTATCCGTTCCCTCAAGGATAACGTCAGCTTCTTCTCTTGTTATGTTTGGTAAGTCGCCAAATGGGTCATCTCCAGCATCGTTGAAATCCATACGCTCTTGTTCTGGGTCCCAATCAAACGACTGCTCTCTCTTGGGTAGTGCGGGAAGCTTCGCCAAAGGGACATCGCCACCAAATAGATTCTGGCCCGATTCTGGTTTTTTTGGTCGCGCCTTGGCCGCTTCCTCTTTCGCAGCCTTCTGCTTTGCTGGTGTAGGTGGGTTAGAGGCGTTGGCGTCAACAGCTCTTTGAATAAAGGGAGGCGTTGGTGATACAACAGTTGGAGGAGGAGACTTAGCCCGTTTTTGTCCTTCTTGTGTCATTTTACCATCATCTTTCGCTGGCGTTGGAGAACCTTTGCGTTTCTTTCTTTCCTCTCTATTTTCCTGTATGCCCCGGTTAAAGTTATGAATTAGTATATCACTAAAGCGTTCATCGCCATCACTATCATTGTCTTCAGTTAACGAAGCCATAATGATAATTACATAAGATTATTTATAGAACAAAATCCGTGACCCACAACATTATATTGTCAGGTAAATCTTTGTACCCACCCACGAACCCTGTTAACAGCGCAATAATATTGATGGCCTTTAGTTGATTCCTCTTGCTTATTGTGAGTATGTCTGCCTTCTTCACGTTGTATATGTCCATGGCTATGTATTTCTGTAGCAAAATTACATCAGACTCTCCTGGTACAACCTTCTTACGCAAATTAATGAGAGCAGACGCTACGATACGTGGGTTCTTCTTCTGCTTTATCTTGGCTTGTATTTCACGTTCTAACATGATAAAGAAGCTCTCGACCGTTATCTGTGTGACCATTGTAATTTGTTTCTGTGACCAACCTCTACGCGGGCCTATATCAATAGCCACGGGTTTAGGCGGTGCATAAGGGCGTAACGGTTTGTACGGTTTGGTAGCTTCTTGTGAAACTACTTTTGGCTGCTCTGGCGCTAGAACAGGAGCAGAGGGTTCTACACGTTTCATTTCCTGTAATAGTGGACGTTTGACACGAGAGTCAACATGATGTACTACCTTGTGCGTCACAGTGCTACCGGTGCCGCAATTACCATCGTCATCGCTCCAGGACCAGAATATACAGATAAATATACCGAAAAAGAATATCAAAAAGAATACAATACCAACGGCATCAGAACCTGGTGTGTTGTAGTACCAGTCGTAGTAGTAGTAAGGACTATAGTACGGGTAAGAGTGTATATGGTCGTCAGGGTATGGATGACCTAGAACTTGTTGTTCCATAATATTAAATATTTAGATAGCTTTTATATAGTCACAAGCTTTGGTGGCTCGCAACTGGGCGTCTTCAGCGCCTCTTTCTTTTCTTGTATTTTCTGCTCTATAGTCTTGTTACTACCTGTGATAGCTGCCATCATGTCTTTATAACTCTGCTTCTTCTTTTTCTTCTTCTTCTTCTTCTCCTTCTTGATTGTCGTCTTCGCTGGCGTCTGGTTTAAAGTCGAGTTGGATTCCATCTTGGTCATTGAACTGTGTTCCAGCCTCTGAAGTAGGTGATTTCGGTGGCGTTTGTGAATGCGCTTCTCTAAATCGTATGACAGAAGACAATGGTTGGATTCCAACTTGTTGTAAAGTGATTTTTTTCAGTAGTGTGTGTATCTCGTCAACCTTACCGTGTAGGCACTGTAATCGTTCTACTTGTGCCTTTACTTTCTGTAGTTCCCAACGGATGGTATTGAGTAGTGGCTTATGTACGTCTGCTACTTGGGATATCTGTCTAGATACTGCGGATAGTTGAGCGGATGAGGCAGGGCTGTTGTAGGACATTTAAAACTATCATAATGTCATAAAGATAGTCGAATATGTGTAGAATATATCTATATAGTAGTATGTATTTTTATATTTACAAATGACCACACCTCGTCGTCCGATAGTGCGTAAGCTTGACCCACGTAAACACTATGTATTCTATGCTAGGCAGCATCGTCCCAACCTCGTTATTAAAGTACAGTGTGGTGTAGGCATGATGATGCGCTGGGATAGTGTGCGGTTTCAAATCGAAGAGCAAATGGGTTTACATAACGGTAAAAAACAGAACCAAGTTGTGGCAGGCCGTTACACCCACGAGCCCGATGGCTGGTTCAATGATGACGATATTATCACTCCTCAAACGATACTAAGAGTCAAATGCGTTCCTTACTATTGGCAGTTTGATTACGACCCTTATAATCCGCGTTCTGCTCCTCAATACGGACCGACTTACTATCCACCTGCGATACTTGCACAATACCAGCAGGCTGGGCTTGACATTTCATCATTGAACTAAGTTCCTGTATCTGCTTCTGTTGTCTCTCTATGTGCGTTTGCGATATAATGCTTAGATGTTCTACGAGTTGTTTGTGTTGTTTGGTTTGCGTGTTGAACAGTTCTAGAGCGTCTTCATATGCTGCTTTAGTCTGCTCCATCTCCCGTTTAGAGTGTATTAGTTCCTGATTTAAAATAGCTATCTTTTTTCTCAATACCTGTACGTCCTGTCGTTTACATAATTTATTTTCTTCTATTTCTCTCTTCTTCTTAGCTATCAATTTGAAGCGGGACATGGCTTCTTTCAACGCATTATCGATACCTTCATCTTCCATTATGTGTCTGGCTAGACTACCTATATACATTATTACACTAATATCTCGCAGACCGGAACATGGTCGTCGATATCGTGCACCAGAGGGAAGTCATCTATAGCAGTATTACAGATTGGACAACGCGTTGAAAACCCATAAGCTTTTTCTATACAATGCTTATGAAACACGCATCCACATGCTCTAAGAGCAACAAAGGGTTTCCGTTCCTTGGTCTGACAGACACAACACTTGACTATCTCGTTGCACTCATAAAAACTTTCCGGGTCTATTACCGGTTTGGGAGAGCTAGAGCGGTGCATCAACGCGGCATCAATAGACTCACCCAATATCCAGTTCTCCGCTAGTCTCTCCGTTGTGTCCATTACCAAATTGAGGTGATTGTCCCAATTTAAGTCTTCAGGGCCATAAACGTCTTGCATAAATCTGCGTAGTTCGAACGAGCTGGGCAATCTACCATGGTCATCTTGCATCTTCTTTATGTATGGTTGTAATTTTCCTACAGCATCGTCTTTATCTGTATCATCTGATACTGGTAACTGTACAATTAACGTATGCGTGTTCTTAACAGTGGCATACGGTTCGGAACGCGAACGTCTCCTAGAGCGGAAGGGCATTTAATACTTGTTCCTCCCAGTTATATACGGAACCATCTTCTTCAGGACTCACCTTATTCCGCCGATGTTTAATAGCATCAGACAACTCCGTAAACAAACCTCTTCCACAAGGCCCGCGCGGTTTGGGGACATCAGACCTCTTCTTACGCGGTTTAAACTCGTGATTCTTTATGGCCGAAGCCAGAGGATTGGACATTTTGGGCAATAACTCCTTCGGTTTGGCTTTGGGACTACTTTCTATACATGATATACGGTGTTCGAGCGCTTTAATGATTGTCATAAGGCGTTGATGCTCGTCGTCTTTTTTGCTCCAATATGAACCCATTGACTATGGATTTTTATACTTATATACCAACGCCCGCCTACGCGGCGCATAATCGCTGTATATAGTAACGATGATAGTAATGCATAGATGTCGGAATATGCATATTTGATGACCCCGGAACAGATACTAACACCACAGAACGACCCACTACAGACACGATATACACCTTGGGATGGTACAGACCCACTGTATCATCCCTCTGGTAAGACTAAAATTATACTGGAAGATAAGAACGGGTCAGAGTTTAACTTCATGACGCCCGTATGTTCTATACTGATGGCCAACATCAATGGTGCGGGTGTAAAGTCGAGCAGTGGTAAAGTACAACACATGATGCGCATATCTAAAGAACCTCCACCCGCTTGGATGATTGGTGCCGAAGCATTGCCGTACAATGGTGTTTGTAACAAAGAGTTCTGGGACAAACTAGAGCAGGTTACGCGCAATTGCATGCTGGTAGCATTTCAACAACCTAACCTGTTCCAGAAAGCTACCGAAGTAGCATGGGAACGTAGCGTAAACAAAACGGAACAAGAAGCCTTCAATATATTCTTGAGTAAGGCAAACCTACCATACAACGACAACTCTTGGACGATACGTAAGAACCACATGAAAGGCACGGGAAAGAAAGCCTTTAAACAATACATTACTATCGTAGACGTTGTTAACATGGAGCACACCGGTAACTTTATGCCTTCGAAAGGAGGGTTGGTATCTGTCAGTATACGACTATGGCCCTATTGCATGAACGAACACGTGTATGGTGTGTCCGCTTCCTTCGGAGACGCTGGTATCAAAGTGTATCACCAAGGTGGATACATCGGCCCACGGCTAACATGGAAGAAGGAACACACCTGTATCGTGCGCAGTAGCCAAGTGGACGTCTACGACATACGCGGTGGACCATTCCAAATCAAGTATCTGCCCAAACAATTTATGGAGCTACAAGAACTGCTACATCACTTCCAGAGTCACAACATCCAACCGGCAGAGCTGGGAGAAGAAGGTTATATGTTAACTGCTAAGGTAAAGGTGGTAAACGGTAATCAATTGGAGTGGGATATAATTAATAAGTTTAAAATTTAATCCATATCGGTTAAGAGTTTATTAACACTGGCGAAAAATGTCTCACCCTCGCCCTTCTCGTGACATTTCTCTAGTATGTACAACGCATAAGCATTGCACGTCTTCGGTATAACATTGTGAGCTTCCAATGCGTGCTGTACGTGGCACCACTGCGCTATCTCGTTCTTACGAGCTATAAGCGGCATACCCTCAACGATGTATTGGAATATAACATTGCGTTTGAGCTCGCTGAGTTCATTGAGTTGTTTAACTGTTTCTACGTGGTCATATATGGTGTGTGTTCCTTGTATTTCTTCTAAGTTGTCAACGTCCATTTATTCGTTAATCGTATCCAATATAGTGTTAAAATCTCAAAGGCTTGGGGGCGAGTTCCTTGAGTCTGTTGACAATATCTATTCGCTCTTTGTCGAGTTTTTCGTATTTATCTAGCAAGCCGTCGTACTCATTGTTCAGTTCTTGTATATTCATAGCACCACTATCTATTTCTTTATCTATTTCATCCATTCGCTGCTGTAGCGCTTTCTGTTCTCCATTTATCTCCGCAATGCGCGTGGACAACTTTTTGCGCTCTTCGTCGGACATATATCATTTAAATCCAAAGACTTATACTGTAGAATATTACAGTATATATGTAGGACTTTACATTGCAAATGATTATATTTGCTGTGGACCCTGGCGTTAAAAACATGGGATATGCGTGCTACGACACGGAAAGAAAGGGGTTTATTACCTTCGGAAAGTTCGATATGCAAACGGGAGTGAAATCCAAGGAGAAGACCAAGTATGCGTTGTTAACCAAGCGATTCTGTGACGCAATGGATGACTATCTAAAGATGGCTGATGTCGTTCTTATCGAGGCACAGATGCAAGCCAAGATGAAGATGATACAGACAGCTATGCAATGTTTCTACTGGGACAAGAGCCACGTGATAGGTCCATTAGCGGTGCGCAAGTTTTTTGGCATCTCAATGAGTAACTACTCCAAGAACAAGAGAACCTCCGTTATATTAAGCGGACAGTTGATACACTCTATCAAAGAGAAGCATTTGATGTCTTCTTTCGAGAAGAAGGACGACGTTGCGGACGCCATTATATTGGCTAGATATTGGGACTACAAGGAGAGAGGAGACACGTGGGCTGGGCCAGACATGTCTAAGATGGAACCCAAGTCGTTAAAGAAGAAGAGTAAGAAGAGGGCAGCGCCGGCACGTAAATCTAAACCGGCCAAGAAGAAGAGGAAGAAATAGTATAAACCTAAGATATATTAACATATCATGGGAGCTTTCATGGCTACCTATTATTGGAATTTACAAAATAAGAATACATTACCTACTAATATACAAAATAGTACAGACCCTTTACCAGACAATGGTAAGCAAGAGCACGAACTATTCGAAATATGTATCGACGAACCAATAGGCACACAGGAAGAAGTAGTCAACTCGTATAGTCATTTCCTACACGGAGCTCCTAAAAACGAAGGGATAACTTCCTAAACGATGGCTCATCATCCACCACTGTTTCCTCTCCTTCCGGCACGTCCAGCACTACTTCAGCATTCGCTTCTGGATTCTCGTCGAGCGTTCTCCAGTTCGTATCGTAGCTTAACGAAAATTGAAAAAAATCTTTACATTCTTGGCCTCCTCCTTCTACTTTGGTCCAGTCTACGCCGTAGGTCTCATTGATGCCAGTGCCCTCGCCTTCTGGTTGGTCTTTATCTGGGTCGTATACCGGCAGATACTCCCACTGGTCAACGCCTGGCGGTGGTGGTGGGTTTGGGTCATCGTTGTCCATAAATATTTTACAACCGGGTATGGCGACATATTCTTTCGGAGTTAATCTAGCTATGTCGTGGAAATGACCTTCCTCGTCTTCCTGTTGGTAATTCTCGTTGTTAGGTAACCTGGACCAACGAACAGCGGTCTGTGGTGGTACGTGTATATGTGCTGGTTCTCCGTGGCTATCCGGTGGTCTCATAACATTTCCTTTGAATAATATCCAATGTTCTCCATAGTCACCTATCAAATCACCATCGGCGTCGTATTGGTAGGACTGAGCATTGTTCATGCCATGGTCATAGAATCTCAACAATTTGTATTCTAATTGGGGTTGTTGGGTAGCAAGAGAGGACATTAGTTTAATAGTAGAGTAGAAGGTTTTATATGTTAAATTATCTTAATACTGTTATCATTATAGGTTTTAGTTTCTCTCCATCTGTCTTGGGCCGCTTACTCTTGGCCTTGATGATGATATCGAAGGTCTCTTCGACTGTCTTAGGGCATTTGTCGCCGTCTATGGTTCGTATTATGTCACCTTTACGTAGTCCGCATGTGTATCCTGTACCAGGCATGTCAGGCTCTGCCATGATGTACCCTTTCTCGTTGAGAACGATGTCGGTGTCCCATGGGGCGTCGCGTGGTAGTGGTACTTCGATGCTAAGTTTGCCTATGAGGTCAACGTACTCATCGGTGGTAGCTTTGAGGGTTTCTTTAGCTCCACGTTGTACGTCTATGCTACACAGTTCTGGAATGTCAATTCCGAACATGGCTTTGAAGTTGGGGAATTCTTTGCTAATCTCTTCGGCGTACCTGTGTACGGTGTCTAGGCGTAGTGTGCGGGTTTGGCGGACTGTTACTGGTTTAAGTCCTTCTGCTTTGCGCTTCTTGTTGATGGCTGCTGCTTTGCGGCTGTAGTTGGGTGTGTAGGCGTCAAACTTCTGTAGCTCTGCTGTAGTTTCGCAGATGTTGTTGAGTGACCATTTGCTGCTACAGTAGGTGCGTTGTTCCATGGATAGTATGGCGTACCATACGAATGCTGCTGCTAGTTGCCATTGTCCCATCTTGTTCTTCTTGTCTTCCCATCTGCCTTGTTTGAATAACCATCTGGCGTAAACCTCGTACTTCTTCCATGCCCATTTGCGTATGTGGTGTTCACCATCGCCGTTGTCGCAGTCTAGTTTATCACATATGGTTCCTATTAAGGTTTTGATTTTAACTTCTGCTTTTCGCTTGTAGTCTTGGTTGACGAAGGCCATGATGTTACGGTTGCCTTTCTTGACATGGGCCCACATCTCACCAAGCTCCATGCCTGGTGCGGCGTGGTGGAAGCCGGTCTGTTGACCTTCTTCGTTCATTCGCATCTGTGGTACCAATTGTATGTTACTGTTTTTGAATTGCATGCCACAGTGTGGGCAGACATGGTGTTGTGATTGTGTTACTACGTGTTCGCTGTGTGGTCGGCCGCATCCTGTACATGATACGTTGACGTACTGTCCGACCGTTATCTTTACGGTGCCAATGCTGTTGCCCCAATTGCTGTAACCGTTGTAATCGGTGGTTGCTACGATGCCCCATTGTTTGATTTGGATGTCTTCAATCTCTACCATAAACTTCTCTACTTCTTTGAGGGTTTCTAATACTTGTGCTTTCCTATCACCGCGCATGTCCCACTTCTTGATGTGGGATTCTAACTTACGGAGCTTGAGGAAGGAGTCGTGTGTCTCGATACAGTAGAACTGGCTGTTGTTGTGCATGTTCCAACCGTGGCATACTGTTGGAGTCTTCTTAATCTTGTATACGGTGCGTCGAGTTAGCGGGTCATGTACCGCCTTGGTACCAGTATGGATGTATGCGCCTTGTTTGCCATTTTCTAATGATGCTTCCATGTATTTGATAATTTTGCGGAGGTCCTTTGCTGTGTGTATGTACATGTACTCAGCATTGAAGCCGAGGGCGGACATGCCTGGGAAACGCTGGTTGCGTTCGATAATGCTACTACCATGGCCCTTATCATTGCCGAAGGCCATGTGCTGGAAATTGTAAATGCTTGTCATGATGTGCTTTGCTTATATGTGTCAATGTGTGTGTTGAATATGCGTGGAGTATGTCGCTTATTTAGTTTTTTTTTGCGTTGCTGTGTTCGTGCTAATTTTTTGTGTCTTAAGTGCCGGGGGTCGCTCTGATGTTTAACCAACTGAGCTAGGAGAACGGATATACGAATATGTCAGAACTCTTGTTAGTAAAAAGTAAATATCTGATATATATACCACACACTTTTTTCCAAATGTCACCGCTAATGCTATTACGGCCTAAATAGAATTAGAGAGCGTAGTGCTGTGTGCCTGTAGTTGTAGAGAGAATGTAGAGGAAGAGTAGAAGAAATTTCTCAGGAAAAATATTTTAGAATAATTTATTTTAATCTTCTCTTGTTGAAGCGCTTCTTTAATATGGAGCGTGTGCCCTTGACCCACTTGAGGACTTTTTCATCTGGTGTGGACTTGTTCTTTTCTTTGCGCATGATTAAGTCTAGGCATGGTACAAGCTTGGTTTCGCGTGCCATGGTCCACTTGATGTCTTTATCTTCGTAAATGTCCATCAAAATTTTTCTGAGTTTTTTCTTGCTATTGCCTTGTAACCAATACTTCTCTAAGGCTTTACGGTACAAGTTGACTAACTTCCATTGGCGACTCTTCTCTTTCTTTGGTTTTGGAGGTGGGTTGTATTGTGTGCCTATGCTACGCGTTTCTACTTCTGGTATAATCCATGGTTCGTCATCTTGTTTCCATACTGGTGTGTAACCGCCACCGACTGCTTCCATAACAGCAGGGGCGTAGGTTGGTGCGCGTGGATTGTAATCGATAATAGCTGCCATGATGTATACTTGTTTGTTTGTTGATATACCAAAGGTGTCATTAAACTGTTCGCATATTCGTAGAGTATTCGGACATCCGGATGTTCTCAGCTTATTCGACCATACTAATGTTCCTATCTGTGTATCATAACATTATACATCATGGGCAGAGTTACTAAAAAATCGAAAACTACCACTAAACCTAAAACTATCACTATCAGGGAGCGTTGTGACGCTAATACGATACGTAACTATTTCATAAAGAATCAGATAGGATGTAACCAACTGTTCAACGACAACGTATGGTCCTGGCAAGGATACAAGTATGGGGAGGAGTTACCTGTTGAGATGTCTGATACGGATAACGGATTTGTTACACAGTTGATGGTTATGCGTGAGCATTGGCAACGCGAAGAAATATACTTATGTCTACTACACTGGGCAGAACTGCGTAAGAACGAAACTCTAATGATACAGACAGCGCGTAAGAATATGAAGGGCCGTTGGAAACATATGCCATTGGAAGGCGTACAACGGTTAGCATATATGCTAGGGCGTCCAGTGTCTAGTGTTATTTATCTACTACGTGAGTTTCGCGATTTAGAACTTGGTCTAGAATTCCAGAAGCACGCGCGCATGCAAGGTATAGTAAAGAAGAAGTGCTGGCATGCGTTATTTGGTGAGCGGGATAAAGAAGAGGTGAGAGATACTGTAAACCACATGACATTTAAAAAATTACCATGGCAGAATGATTGTCCAATAAAACTTTAATTATTATCTTCTGTAAGATATTCTTTATACATACTCATCAGAGTCTTAGCATACGCCGCCGATGCCCCTCTCAAACTCTTTCTCCATTCCTTACTCTCTAGAGCAATAGGCTCCGCTGTTTCCTTTAGATTATGTGTGGACTGCTCAATATTTTTGGCCCAATCAGGATGTTTCTTTAACATGTCTGTACTAATACGAAACGCATTCTGCGCGAACAGACGCCACTGGGGCAATTCTTTCCACGGTATCTTGCTCGATTCTAATATGGTATTGGTGTGTTCCCAATGATGCATGACCTTATCCATTGGTACACTATCTGCTAATTTACGCATGCTATGAAGAGCCAGATGAGCTTCTTGTACAGTCTTGTGCAAATCACCTTTGAGTAGACTCCTACCCAACGGTTGCATAGTCTTGGACGCTTCGTTTACACTTAAAACTAGTGTTACAGCAAAAATACATAGAATCACAAAGACTGCTCCCAAAGCTCCAATACCAGCTTTAGCATACTTTAAATGCTCTGGTCCTATCTCTATCGTTGTTTTACCACCCGCACCAGCAGTAGACTTAAGTTTTCCTGGCCCAGCCTTTAACAACGGCGCCTTCTCTGGTAGTTCTCTATTCAATTTCAACGGTCGTTGGTTTAGAGAAGGATGCATATTAATGATACTTCACCTCCCTTTATACTTATGAATCCGCAACAAAGGCAATGGGGCTATATACTGGTAAGGTATATTTGTAAATGAATATCAAACACAACAGGTATGTTATA